>ENA-OQCF01000221-OQCF01000221.1-human-gut-metagenome-genome-assembly--contig:-NODE-221-length-21806-cov-22.104940_pt1 | contig 21806 bp, 20 predicted proteins | sample MGYA00242756_ERZ504573 | MGnify/ENA primary metagenome ERZ504573 (study PRJEB26092, sample SAMD00036240) | human gut metagenome | host: Homo sapiens | study: EMG produced TPA metagenomics assembly of... | reverse complement strand
ATGGTGGTGCTCTCCGAGGATTCCATCTGCGAACTGCAGCCGGGGGAGAAGCTCAACCTCACCGAATTCCTTTCGGAAGGCGAAGCCGACCCGCGCTCCAAGAACGCCGCCGGATTCCGCCACGTAGGCGACCGCACAGTCACCAAGATGCCGTTGCGCGTCACCAACCAGTGGGCCTATCACTCCCGTCTGTACGCGGCCGCGCATTTCGTGGCCTCCTATCCGGGCCTCGAACTCGTGCAGCTCAACTCCTTCGGCTGCGGTCTCGACGCCATCACCACCGATCAGGTGGCCGAGATCCTGGCCGACAAGGCGGACGTGTACACGCTGCTGAAGATTGACGAGGTCTCCAACCTGGGTGCCGCCAAGATTCGACTGCGCTCGCTCAAGGCCGCCGTCGAGGAACGCGAAGCCAACAAGGCCCGCGAAGCCGCCGCGGCCAAGGCATCCCAGCCGCCGCGACGAAGGCCGTGCAAGGCCCCAAGTCCACCGGATTCCGCAAGACCGGCTCCACCGCGCCAACCCCCGGCCGCCAGATTCTGCTTGACAGCACCATGGCCGCCAACCCGAAGCTCACCAAGGCCATGCGCGCCGCCTCCAAGCGCGCCGCCGAACGCGACCTGCAGGCCGCAGTCGCCAGCAAGAACGGCACTTCGGACGGCACTACTGGTGTGACGAACGCCAAGAACGCCAAGAAGTCCGGCCACAACAACGCCACCATGTCCCGATACGCGCATCGTGAGAAGTTCGTCAAGGACATGAAGAAGAACTATACGATTGTCGGCCCTCAGATGAGCCCGATCCACATGTCCTTGGTCGAGGCGGTCATCCGCTCCGGCGGCTACAAGTTCGACATCCTGAAGCACGCGAGCCGCGGCGACGTGGAAACCGGCCTCAAATACGTGAACAACGACGCCTGTTACCCGGCAATCATGGTCATCGGCCAGCTCATCGGCGCGATTCAGGAAGGCAAGTACGATCCGGACAAGGTGGCGCTCGCCATCACCCAGACCGGTGGTATGTGCCGTGCGACCAACTACTTCGGCCTGATCCGCAAGGCTTTGGTCGATGCCGGCTACCCGCAGATTCCGGTCATCGCCATTTCTACCCAAGGCCTCGAAGACAACCCCGGCTTCAAGGCCACCCTGCCCCTGCTGCACCGTGCCATCAAGGCGCTGATTCTGGGCGACCTGCTCATGAAGTGCCTCTACCGCGTGCGCCCGTACGAAGTGGAGAAGGCTCGGCCAACAAGCTGTACGAGCTGTGGGACACCATCGTGCGCGAAACCATCGAACACCACGGCTATTCCAAGACCGCCGCCAAGACGCCGGGCATCAGGAAGGGGTACCTGCCGTACAACGTGCTGGCCAAGGAGATCGTGAAGTCCTTCGACAATCTGCCGCTGCGTGACATCCCACGCAAGGTGCGCGTCGGCGTGGTCGGCGAGATCCTCGTCAAGTACCAGCCGGACGCGAACAACCATGTGGTCGACGTCATCGAATCCCAGGATTGCGAGGCCGTGGTGCCCGGCATCATGGAATTCATGACCACCCGCCCCTACATCACCGACTGGAACGAGAAGAACCTTGGCATGGGCGGCAACAAGACGCTCTACGCTGATGCGCAAGAGTCTCGATCTGTATAACGCGCCGATCAAGGCCGCGCTGGCCACATCGAACGGCAAGTTCAAGCAGGACGAGTCGATGCCTGAACTGGTCAAGAAGGCCGCCGAAGTCACCTCCATCGGCGTGCAGGCCGGTGAGGGCTGGCTGCTGACGGCCGAGATCCTGGAGCTCATCGAACAGGGCTGCCCGAACGTGATCTGCGCGCAGCCGTTCGCCTGCCTGCCCAACCACGTGACCGGCCGCGGCATGTTCGGCAAGATTCGTCGCCTGCACCCGGAAGCCAACATCGTTTCCATCGATTACGATCCGGGCGCTTCGGAAGCGAACCAGCTCAACCGCATCAAGCTGATGATCGCCGCCGCCAAGAAGGCCCACAACGCCAAGTTCGCCGAGGCTGGCGAGCCGCAGGGCTTCACCTCCGCGGACTGAACGCGCATACACGTAAGCTCCCCTCTATGAGGGGAGCTGTCGCGCAGCGACTGAGGGGAGTCTCTAGAGCGAGAAACCGGGCCGGAGCCTGCTATCGGTTTTTCGTATAGCGTATTGCGGGCTTTCGGGCACGCGCGCGGCCGGCTCGAATACGATACAAAGCATGGTTACTCCCCGAATCAGTTACGCGCACCTGCTCGCCAAGCCGAACCCCAAGCACGTCGAAAGCCTACTCAAGTTCTTTGAGAACGGCCGCTCCCAGCGTGGCACCGGCGGCTTCGGCGTGGAGATCGAGCACCTGCCCGTGCACAACAGCGACGACACCGCCGTGACCTACTACGAGCCGAACGGCATGGAAGCGCTGCTCAAACGCCTCGCCCCCTACTATGACGAGGACAAGGAATACTGGGAGAACGGTCATTTGGTGGGACTCGCGCGCCCCGGTGTTGCCGTCTCGCTCGAACCCGGCGGCCAAGTGGAGACTTCAATCGGCATTCTGAAGAAGCGTCCGACCTGAATACGTTGTATTCCAAGTTCCGTCGCGAGCTCGATCCGATTCTCGATGACCTCGACTTCCGCCTGATCAACTACGGCTACCAGCCCAAGTCCAGCTTCGCGGACGTGCCGGTCAACCCCAAGGATCGTTACGACGCGATGACCGACTATCTCGGCCGCGTTGGTCAGTTCGGCCCCTGCATGATGCGCTGCTCCGCCTCCACCCAGGTCAGCATTGATTACGTGGACGAGCGCGACTCCATCGAAAAACTGCGGTTGGGAACCGTCATCGGTCCGATTCTGGCGTACTTCTTCCGCAACACCCCGTATTTCGAGGGCGAGAAGAACCCGTGGCCGTTGCTGCGCCAGCGCATGTGGGATTATCTCGACTTCCAGCGCACGAATGTGCTGCCGGGCCTGTTTGACCCGCGCTATGGGTGGGAGGACTACGCCATTGACGTGCTCTCCACACCGCTCATGTTCGCCGATCTGACGCACACGCCCGAGGCCGTGGCCTCCGGGGCGACGCCGAAGGAACTGCATCGCCCGGCCTTCCGCGAGAACGCGGGAGAGGTGTATCCGGACCGCGAACTCAACCCATACGAGATCAACCACATCATCTCCACGCACTTCAACGACGTGCGCCTGAAGAACTTCATCGAACTGCGCCACTGGGACTCCCTGCCCATCGAGCGCGCCGAGCGCCTGACCGAAATCGTCTCCTCCTTGTTCTACGTGCCCGAGCATCGCGACCGCTTGGAAAGCTACTTCGAGGGCATCAGCGAGGAAGAGGTGTTCGAGGCCAAGGCCAACATTCAGGCCCACGGGCGCGAAGCCACGCCCTACGGCCAGCCGCTTGACTTCTGGAAGGAATTCTTGGGATTGGAGGGCCTCTTGTCCGACATTCCCGGCGATCTGAAGCACCCCGACGTGTTCCAGGAGTAAGCGAAGAAGCATATACAGAAAAATCTATTGCGCGATATCGGTGTCGAAGGCGTGACAGAATGTTATGTTTTGGCACCGTTTTGCATATCCGGCCAAGGATATTGGATGTGGTTGCGCATGGGAGTGGGGAGAATGCGGATAGACTGGCGGATATGACATCTGGGAATTCATTGCAGCATAAGCGTGTTCGCAAGTCGCCGGGGGAACGCCGGCAGGAAATTCTCGATGCCGCCGTGCGACTGATTTCCGAGCGTGGCTACAACGGTACTTCTGTGCAGGATGTGGCCGATGCGGTCGGTGTTACCAAGCAGGGAGTTTTGCGATATTTTCCTAGCAAAGATAACCTGCTTGCCGCGGTGTATCACGAGAATTACAACACGTTTGGCAGTGTGGAAGACTTCATGGCCTCCGGCCTGCCTGGTTCAGTGCCCGATGATTTCAGATTGCCCGCGTATCTGAGGTTCTTGGTACATTGCAATTCCACGCGACCCATGCTTGTTCAGCTGTTCTCGATATTGCAGGTCGAATCGTTCAATCCTGCGCATCCGTTACATGACGAGTTTGCCAATCGTCGGGATTCAATATGGCAATACTATTCGACATACAACTGGAACCTGCCTTCCGAATTCACCTCGTTTGAGGAGATCCGGCCCACGTTGCGCCATGCTCTGGAGATCATGGATGGTGTGCAACTGAGGTGGTTACGGGGGCCGGCCATTGACTTATGCGATGAATGGGCCGATCTGGAGCCGGCGATATTTCCTTCGCCGATATGGGACGGGTATCGCTGATTCGCTGTGTGCCTTGAACCGAGGCTTGTGCTTGATAGCGGCAGTAAGTATGCGGGCGAACGAAGGGGTCGCATACATACGGTCGTTTTGGTGTATGTGATGCGCGCGGCGTAAGCGTGTTGTATGCTGTCAATAGATAAACTACCAATTGGTAATTAAAAAGCTGTTCGATTTCACTGAGGAAAGCGACTTCGTATGACCGACAACACTACGCCTGCCGCAACTGCTGAAACCTTACCGTACAAGAATCCTGATTTGCTCGCTGGTGAGCGGATCGCCGACTTGCTCTCTCGTATGACCCTTGAAGAGAAGGTCGGCCAGATGATGCAGCTTGACGCCCGCGGCGGCGATCTTGAGGATCTCATCGTGAATAAGCATGTCGGATCCATTCTGCATACCAGCCCCGAGGATTTATCTCGTGCCGCCAAGACCGTCAATGAGAAGACGCGTCTGGGCATCCCGTTGATTATCGGAGATGACTGCATCCATGGATACTCCTTCTGGCCGGGCGCCACTATTTTCCCGTCCCAGCTCGGCATGGCTGTCAGCTGGGATCCGGACAAGGTCAAGGCCGCCGGCCGCGCCACCGCCGAGGAGGTCTCTTGTACCGGCGTACATTGGACGTTTTCTCCTGTGTTGTGCATCGCCCGCGACACCCGTTGGGGCCGCGTGGACGAGACCTTTGGCGAGGACCCGATGCTGATCGGCGAACTCGCCTCCGCCATGGTCAAGGCTACCAGGGCGGCGCCAAGCCGGCGAGGCCCTACCGAAGAACGCGATCCTGGCCTGCGCCAAGCATTTCGCCGGTTACTCCGAGACCCAGGCGGCCGTGACGCCTCCGAAGCCGACCTCTCCCACCGCAAGCTCGAATCCTGGTTCCTGCCGCCGTTCGAACGCGTGGCCAAGGAAGGCTGCGGCACGTTCATGCTCGGCTACGAGTCCATCGAAGGCGTGCCGGTCACGTTCAACAAATGGCTGCTGACCGACAAGCTGCGCGGCGCATGGCAATACAATGGCACGCTGATCACCGACTGGGACAACGTCGGCCGCTCGGTATGGGAACAGCATGTCAAGCCCGATTACGTGCACGCCGCAGCCGATGCGGTCAAGGCCGGCAACGACCTGGTCATGACCACCCCACAGTTCTATGAGGGAGCCATCGAAGCCGTAAAAACCGGTCTGCTCGACGAATCCCTGATTGACGATGCGGTAGCCCGCATCCTGGCCCTGAAATTCCGCCTCGGCCTGTTCGAAGACCCGCGCCTGCCGGATGCCGAACGCATCAAGGCGGTCATCGGCTCCGCCGAACACCAGCAGACCAACCTGGAACTCGCCCGCGAATCCGTCGCCCTGCTGCGCAACGACGGCGCCCTGCCGTTCGCCGCAAACAAGGCCAAGCGCATCGCTGTGGTAGGCCCGCTTGCCGACGACGCCCAGAACCAGCTCGGCGACTGGACCGGCAACTCCGGTCAGGTCTCTTGGATGCCGGATGGCCAGCCTCGAGGCATGATTACCACCGTGCTCGACGGTCTGACCCAGCTCACCTCCGACGATTGCGAAGTGGTCTACTCGCGCGGCGCGAACGTCATCGACCTCGTGCCTGACCCTGCCGGCGAGTTCTACCCGGACGGCCAGCCTCGCCCGAAAATCGGCGTTTCCGCCGCCGTGGACCAGGCCCTGATCGACGAGGCCGTGGCCAACGCCCGCCAGTCCGATCTGATCGTGGCCGTGGTCGGCGACGTGGTCCAGCTGGTCGGCGAAACCTGCTCCACCGCCACGCTCGAACTGCTCGGTGGCCAGAACGCCCTGCTCGACGAGCTCGCCGCCGTCTCGCGCGAAACCGGCAAGCCGATGGTCACCGTGCTCATCAGCTCCAAGCCGCAGGTGTTGCCCGCCTCCATCGTGGGCGAGTCCAGTGTATTCGCCAAGCGCGTCAACGACCCCGAAACCGGCACCGGTTCTATCCTGTGGGCGCCGAACCCGGGCATGCGCGGCGGCCAGGCCATCGCCGAAATCATCTTTGGCCTGACCAACCCGTCGGGCCGACTGCCGATCACCTTCCCACGCCACGCGGGCCAGCTGCCGGTCTACTACAACCAGATTCGCGGCCAGCACGGCGACCGGTACGCCGACCTCACCCAGGATCCGGCGTTCGCGTTCGGCGAAGGCCTGAGCTACACGACGTTCGCATACGGCGAACCGACCATCGTGGGCGGCGCAAGCAATGCCGACGGCACCTTTGCCGAAACCGACACTGTACGCGCCGAAATCACCCTCACCAACACCGGCGAGCGCGCCGGCGTGGAGATCGTGCAGGCCTACATCGGCGACATCGTGACCTCCTACAGCTGGACCGACCGCGAATTGAAGGCGTTCCAGCGCGTCGCACTGGAGCCCGGCGAGACCAAGACCGTCGCCTTCGAGATCCCGGTGGCGAACTGCACGATCGTGGACCCGGACGCCAACCGCATCGTCGAGCCCGGCGAATTCGAACTGCTCATCGGCCACTCCTCGCGCCGTGAAGACCTGAAGCGCACCACTTTCACCGTGGCATAGCGGTACACAGGCACGTGAGTGCCGCCCCTACTCCACGCGTCACCAAAACGCTCCCTTTGTTGTTGCGCAGGGAGGCGTTTTACTGGGGTGTGTTTACACTGGTTGGGTTTTTGGCTGTGTTTTTTCAGGTAGACGGCGATGGGGATGAGCTGGAGGTTGGCGAGGAAGGTCTCGTCGAGCCTGTCGTAGCGGGTGGCGGCCTTGCGGTGGTGCTTCATGCGGTTGAAGACGCGTTCGACCATGTTCCGCCCCTTGTACGCCTCCCTGTCGTAATCCCATGGGGCCGTACGGTTCCTCTTGGGAGGCACAACCGGCGTCAGGCCGAACGACTCGGCCGGCAGCCGGGTCGGATCCCCCTCGTACGCGCGGCCCATGGGCGGCGCCCGTGGGCCGCGTCGTGCTCGTCGCCCGGGCTCAGATGGATCCTGACGAGCGTGCTCTCGCTGTCGGATACCACGCGGACTTTGGTGTTCCGCCCTCCCCGGGAGACGCCGACGGACCGGGAGCCCCCTTTTTCGGTGCCCCGGCCGCGTGCTGGTGGACCTTCCCGCCCGTGGAGTCCATGGCGGCACCCGGATCTCCACCCCGATGATCCGTTCCTCCTGCAATGCCGTGGACAGGCACCCTGTCGCGCCGTTCCCGGACCAGCGGTCGAACCGCTGGTAGACGGTGACCCACTTGCCGTAGCACTCCGGCAGGTCCCTCCACGGGGCTCCCGTGCGGCACATCCACAGCAGGGCGTTGACGAACGTGTGGTTGTCGACCGCCACGTTGCCGCACTGGCGCGGCAACAGATGCGCGACCCTCACGAACCGGTCAGGTGTGATGCCATACCCCGGCGTACGCATACGACAATTATCACGCAAAACTTAAATAGCATAAACACACCCTAGTTCTCTAAAACGATTTTAGAATATTCATTTTGGAAAGAGTCGTCGGTATCAGAAAACAAACGATTGCAAAATAAGACATGAATAAATCGATAGAACAGCAACGAAACTGAGAAAAAACCTTAAATCACAACGAAAACGTGACACGCCAGAACATTGCTTTCGTTTGCAAAGAAACTCCGCTGGATATAAGCTGGCAGCAATCCAAAGCGAAAACAACGAAGCAAACGCAACAGGGAGGACGACAATGAGTGTCGAAATCTCCGCCGAAAATCGGCAGGAATACCAGGCATGGACGCCGGTCGAGGAAGACTTGGAAGGTCTTCCCAAGAACATTCACGACCTCATCCTGCAAATGCGCGTCGACTGCAGCACAACTGACCGCAACCGCATGCCCTATTACGGGGCAGACGATGATATCGACAAATTCACCAACATCCCGTACATCGACGATGGGACCCGAGCCCACCAACTCGACATCTACATTCCACATGACGCAATAATGCTCGCCGTTCACAATTTGCCTGTCTACATCGACGTGCACGGAGGCGGATTTGTCTACGGCTACAAGGAACTCAACCGCAACTTCTGCATCGCATTGGCCCGACGCGGATTCGCGGTTATCTCCATCAGCTATCGCGTTTACCCACAAGCCGATTTCCTCGGACAATTGCAGGACGTGAACGCGGCCATCGGCTGGTTGCAGAATCATGCGGATGAGTACCCGATTGACCCGAATCGTATGGGTATCACCGGGGATTCCGCCGGAGGCTGTCTATCCCTGTATACGCTTGCAATCCAATCCGACCCAGAATTGCTGGATCAGGAAAAACTGGGATTCAAGCAGACAAATCTTAGGTTTGGTGCCTTGGTGTCCGGCAAATTCAATCTCAGTGAGTATGTGGATGATACTCCAATCATTGACGGTAATGAGCCGGATTTGCTTCGCATTCTCGCCAAACCGTTGTTCGGCCGGTTCATCGATGCAGCCGAGTGTTCGAAAATCTATTCGCTCAGGAATCTGACCGGTAAGCTGCCTCCATTGTTCCTGACAACCAGTAGCGATGACTTTATCCAATATGAGTCACTTGCACTGGCTGACGCATTGGCGCGTAACCATGTCGATTTTGAGCTACATGATATCCGGCCAGCAAAAGGCGAAGCACTGGGACACATATTCCCAGTCGGCTTGCCGTGGCTGGAGGAAAGCGAATACGTGCTCGACCGATTGAAGACCTTCACGTATGAGGTCATGTAAGAGCTTTTTGTCTCAATGAAAAGGAAAACAAAAGGAAGGTTCAATGATGAACAAGACAATCAAGATAATCGCCACAGCAACGGCTGCATTGATGATGATTGCCGGCGTATCCGCCTGCGGCTCCGATACGGGTGGTGACAGCGACAAGGGTCGTGTCTATTACCTGAATCTGAAGCCGGAAGCCTCCGACCAGTGGAAGGCGTTGGCCGAAGAATATAAGAAGGAGACCGGAATCGAAACCACCGTGCAGACCGCGGCCTCCGGCACGTATGAGCAGACGTTGAAATCCGAAATCGCGAAAGACAATGCACCGACATTGTTCCAGGTGTCCGGCAATGTGGGCTTGGCCCGCTGGAAGAAGTACACAGCCGACATGTCAGACAGCGAACCCTATAAGCAGCTGCGAGACCAGAGCACTGCACTGAAAGGCGATAACGGTGAAATCCTTGGCGTCCCGTTCGTCATCGAATCCTACGGGTTGATCTACAACAAGGATCTGCTCAATAAGTATTTCCAGGCGGACTGGTCGACCATCAAGAGCATCGACGATTTGGTCGGGTTCAAAGCGTTGAAGACCGTCGCTGATGAGATTCAAGAGCATAAGGATGATCTTGGTGTCAAAGGCGCGTTCACCTCAGCCGGATTCGACTCCAGTTCCGACTGGCGTTTCAAGGAACAGTTGGCCGGCATCCCATTGGCGTACGAGCTGGACGGTGTGACTGAACAGCCTGCGACCATCAAGGGCACTTATCTTCCGGAGCTCAAGCAGACGTTCGACCTGTATTTGAAGGATTCCACCGTCTCTCCGACTGAACTGAGCGCTAAGACCGGTAATGATGCGACCTCCGAATTCGCTCTCGGTGAGGGTGTTTTCTACCAGAATGGAACCTGGGCGTGGAGTGACCTGCAGAAGGAAGGCGTCAAAGCCGACATGGTTGGCGCCATCCCAATCTACATGGGTCTGCCCGGCGAAGAGGAAAAGGGTCTGGCGACCGGTTCTGGCGACAACTACTGGGCCATCAACAACAAGGTGTCCGAAGCCGACCAGCAAGCCACCAAGGACTTCCTCAAATGGGTCATCACCAGTGACAAGGGTAAGAAGGCCATGACCGATGACATGGGCTTCGTCACGCCATTCAAGTCGTTCAGTGACATGAAGTCGTCGAACCCGATTGTCCAAGCCGATCAGGAGATGGCTGACGCCGGTAAGCAGGATGTGTCTTGGGACGGCATAATGTTCATGCCCTCCCAACAGTGGAAAGACGGCGTCGGCAGTGCAATGCTCGAATACGTGCAGGGCACCGGAAAATGGGATGCGGTGAAGACCGCATACGTTGACGGTTGGACCAGCGAATACGAGAGCACCCACTGATAGGCCTTCTGAAGGGTTCTAGGCTCCCATCCCCTTTCTCTTTCGGCTTGGAATCGTTCAGGAGTTGACGTGGCCTGATGTTTCGACTGCATCGGGCCACCCTTCTCTTTTTTTAGGATCAACGAGGAGTTAACTGTGACCACCATCGCAATGATGCAAATGCGTGTGCAGCCCAACGAGCTCAACCGGAATCTGTGGCATATGAGGGAGCTGCTGTCCCTAGTCGGGGACACCGATGTCGCCCTGTTCCCAGAATGCTGCGACCTCGGATGGGCAGCTGACTCGGCCCCCGAGCAGGCGGAACCTATCCCAGAGGGGAGTACATATCAGAGAATAAGAGATATGGCGGTCGACTTCGATATCGGTATCATCGCCGGGATTACGGAACGTGAAGGCGACCATATATATAACTCCGCGGTATTCATCTCAAATACCGGGGAACTGTTAGGCAAGCATAGGAAAATCAACTCGTTCCCGATGTCGAAGACATGTATACTTCCGGAACCTCGGTCAACGTGTTCGATACTAAGTATGGTCGAATCGGCATCGACATATGCGCCGACAACCACATGGAATCGATCATGATTGGCGAAGCCATGGCGAAAATGGGCGCCAAGATGATTCTCGCACCATCGTCGTGGGCTGTACCTCCTAAACGATTAGGAGAAGCATATGGAGAGGAGTGGAAGATGCCTTTCCACCATCTCTCATCAAAATTCGGGGTGGATGTATTCTCAGTTAGCAATATCGGTCCAGTTGTTGATGGAGCATGGGCTGGTTGGACCTGCATCGGCAATTCGATTGCCGTAACCGACAATGGTTGCTCGACAACGATACTCACCTACGGAGAGCACGCCGAAGAAGTCAAACTGATTGATTCATCCCATTAATGTGAATAACGAAAATGGGCTTGCTCCAATGGTGAGGCAAACCCACTTCGTTCTTTCAAATCAGTCGAGCTCCAGACCGTCGCCGTTCTTGTACGGACTTATTTTCTCATAGGCGGCAGCGAGGCCTAGTAGTATTCGCTCGCTGTCTTGTGCGCCGGTGAAGGAGAGTCCGATTGGCATGTTCTGACTGTCACGACCGGCGGGGACGCTGATTTCCGGCAGGTGCGCGCTGCTAGCCAGATAGGAGGCGGCGTATGGGTCGTCGCTGTCGCACTTGTAGGTGTTGTCCTTGGCGTCATGGCGGACGCTGGCGACACAGCTCATGGTCGGGTAGACGAGAGCATCGACGTCGTTCTTGATCATGGTTTGTTCGACAGTGTTGGTGAGTGCCGGCATCTTCTCGTAGATAATCGATTGGACTTCGTCGCTCTTAAACTTGCCGGCGCTCTTCACGTTCGTCTCGTAGCCTTTGATTCGAACAGGATTGACAGGAGTATTCGTGTCAGCCAGGGCTTTGCTCTTGTCTATCAGCTGTTGAACTGTCTTGGCCCTGCTTCGTCCGTCGTAGCGCATGTAGGTTTCATAGTCGGTGACGAATTCGGCGTCACGACCGGTCCCATGATGCTGCTCCATAAGCCGGTGTAGGACTTGTCCAAGTTTATGTTGACCAGTGTCGCACCGGCCTTCTCCAACTCGTTTTGGGCGGCTTTGAAGGTCTCGTCCACTTCGCTGTTGCCGCCGTTGAACACGTTGACGATACCGAGCCTCGCTCCTTTCAATGAGGCTTGGGCTAGCGATTTCTCGTACTGGGTGTCCTGTGTAGCCTGCAACGTCGCCACATCACCCTCGGCAGGGCCGACAATTGCGTCGAGTACCAATGCCTGATCCTCGACAGTGTTGGTGATAGCTCCGGTCACATCGAAACTGTCCGACAGCGGAATTACCCCTGACCGGCTTGTCTGCCCGTAAGTGACACGCATTCCGACAGTACCGGTCACGGATGCCGGGCCGCGTACCGAGCCGGATGTATCGCTACCGAGACCGAATGGTGCGAATCCGGCCGCAACGGCTGCGGCGGTACCGCTACTGGAACCAGATGGGTCACGTTTCAGATTGTACGGATTCTTAGTCTGGCCTCCATAGGAACTATATCCCAGCCAACCGTAGGAGGCGGCCAGTTCGGACATATTGGTCTTAGCTAGAACGATGGCGCCTTGGTCAATCAGTTTCTGCACGACGGTTGCATTGCTGCGCGCCTTGTTGGTTTCCAAGACTTTCGACCCGGCAGTGGTGTTCATGTCTTCAACGTCGATGTTTTCTTTGACTACGAATGGGATGCCGTAAAAAATGCTGTGTTGCGCATGGTCTTTGCGCCCACGGTCACTGAGATACGCCTGCCGCATCACATGTGGATTAATTTGCGTGATGGCATTGATTTCTGGACCGTTGTCATCATACTTGTTGATTCGGTCGAGATAGTAGGAGACAAGTTGTCGGCTGGTGGTTTCACCGGATTCCAGTGCTGCAGCAATCTGTTTGATGGTTTTGCCTTGTGGATTAAATTCCATGCTGGATATGTCGACCGTATTGGCTGATGCCCCGCATCCGGCCATCATCATACAAGCCACCAAAGCCGCGGCAATCGCTACCATCTTTTTCCGTTGAGCCGTTCTGAACCTCATACCGTTTTCCTATCGGGGAATTGATTTGCAAGCCTGAAATTAGGCACAGCCTTTTGCTTCCTGATAACGTCGACGTTTCGGGGCGATTTCCGCCATTGCGAGGTGGTTAACGAGGACTGTCATTGACTTCATGACCGAGTCCATCAGGATAGGGGTGCATCCAGAACCTCTGGAAGTGAGCCCATTACGTTAGAATTTCAGTGATTTTGCCATGGGCTGCTCTCTTGCAAGGAGAATATATGGAACTTAGAAAAATGATTGCGTACTCCACAACTGGCTTTAATCCCCGAAGAGCGTCACCCACTCGTAGAAGTCGTTCAAGTATTATCACGATAAATTCAACGCCGGCACCCTTAACCTGGGTATGAACTTCGACTGGAGAATCGGCCCTAGGTCGTAGCTACTACACGATGATGGGCTCATTCCATGAGGAGAAAACCGTCGAGGACTTCCATACGCCAGCAAACCGAATACGGCATCAAATGGACAAACAGTATCGAGATTACCTGCTCGGACAACTGACTGTACGCCAACGAGTCAGCTGCTAACTCACACGCAGACTACGACTCCTGGAATGACACGTGTGCGACACACGAGTAAAGAACATGCGCTGAGTCTCGTAAGACATTGTTCCTGTGATGTTTGTCGCTTTTGCGGATAGTCATCCATTCCCTGTCTCGTACCTCACGTTGATAATGCGCGATAAGCACATGCTATTGCTGACTCGTCGTGTTTCTTCTCCTCCGTTTTTTAAACTGGGTTCGCAGGCTGCCAGTCTAAACAGAAGGGGAACAGGATCATGGCAATCACTACATTCAAGGCTGATGTCCATCATGTCGCAGGACTGAACGTGACGGCAACGAGCACGCATCACACCATCACTGTCGACGAGCCTGAATCATTGGGCGGAACCGACAAGGGGCCGAACCCAGTGGAACTCCTCTTGGATGCGTTGGGCTCCTGCCAGGCAATCGCCATCAATGCGTTCGCGCCAAAGTTCAAGGTCAAGATCAAGAAACTCGACATTCACGTCGAAGGCGATATCGACTTGGGCGGATTCCTCGGAACCAACTCAGCCCGCCCTGGATACCAGCGGCTCCGCTCAACAATCGACTTGGACGCGGATGGCGATCCGGACGCCGTAAATCGTCTGATTGAGTATGTGGAAGCCCATTGCCCGGTTGGGGCACTCTCGCTAACGGAGTTGCCATCACCGTCAACCGAAAATAGTCGCATCCGGTCGAATCGGTGGACAAGCCTGGCCGCATCCTGATTTAGTGACAAGTCGTCGCTAAATCAGGATGCGGTTTCATGTTTTCGGTTGAGGTCTAAAGTTCTTCATCAACTAGTGTAAACACACCCTAATAATCAGGCGCGGGTGGAAGCGCGGCGGATTAATGTTGGCTCAATCAACGTGGTGCCGTGCACATGAGAGACCGGGTTCTCGGCATAGTCAAGCAATTGGGTCATGGCTTTGCGGCCCATGTCGATGCCAGGAGCCTGCACCACGGTTAGCGGCATGGGGCTGATCGCCTGAAACCACATATCCTCAGTGCCGATAACGCTGATGTCATCAGGAACACGCAAGACGCCGCGTTCATGAAGGCTCGCCAACAGCCCCATCGCCAATGTATCGTTGCCGGCCACAATGCCATCTGGTATCGGTATGTCCGGTACGGAGGAATTATCGGAATCCTCGCGCCGCATCTGTTCGGCACGGTCGGAAAGTTCCATGCCCAATTGCCGTCCATCCTCAACCATCAATCCTCCGGAATCGATGAGCTGGAACGTCACGCCATCTCCCGCCTGTGCCACGGCTTTTTCCACCCCGAGCTGACGATCCTGAATCGCCTCATAGTCAAAGGAATGCGCCGCAAATGCGATGCGCTTGCACTCTGTGTGAATCAGTTCTTCGGCGGCAATGCGTCCGACGGAAACATTGTTCTCCAAAATGGAGCAGACGGGAGTGCCTCCATACGGATTGGTGTGGTCAATCAGAATGATGGGAATATTTGCGGCCCGCGCGGCCGCCACATCTCCGGCGGAATCCTGCACGGTGCTCAACAAGATGCCTGCTACCTTCATGCCAATCAACGTGCGAATCAGTTCATGCTGCCGTTCGAGGTCTGAAGAGGCGTTGAGACCGATAATCTGCATACCGTTTTCCTCGCACACCTCCTGCGCGCTTCAAAAATGAAGGAGAACAGCGAATGCTCGATGTCGGTCATCACATAGCCGATAATCGGTGTGCCAGTGGTTGTTTGCGCGGGGGAGGGGGCGGCGCGGCGCGGCACATAACCAAGCTCCTGAATGGCGGCACCGATTTTGGCTTTCAACGTTTCGGAGACACGCTCAGGGTAATTCAGATAGTTAGACACAGTGCCGATGGAGACGCCTGCATGTTTGGCGATATCCGACACGCCGACCTTACTGTTCGTTGGCATGATGACTCCTTTGCCCGGTAACGCCGATAACTGTTGGAATATTGCTTTTTTTCACTACTGTACGCCAAGGTGACCGAGATACTCAATTTAAATTTCAATGAAAGCTTTGAAATTGATTTGAAATATTCAAAATAGATTGATATGATAGTGCTACGAAATCACCGAGGATATCAGCTGGCGATGGCGGCAGGTTCGCGGGGAAATCGCAGAAAATCAAGTAAGCAAGCACGCTATGGGCAATGTATTACATATGCCTGAAGCAAATTGAAATTACTTGAAATAGTTGAATACGGTTCAACCAGCATGTGAAGAATTTGCTTCACATGCTTCAGCAGTAAGGGAGAGATATGAACGCTTCAACAAAGCAGAATGAAGGACTTGGCAAGTACATGCCGCTCGCCTTCGCCGCAGGAATCGGTTCGATGCTCGGCTCCGGAATTATCGTCGGCCTATCGTCCACCATCACCGTGTGGCAGGACGGCTTGGGTCTTGACACCACGCAGGTTGGACTGCTTTCCGGCATCCTGACTTTCGCCATTGCCTTCGGCTCCCTGTTCGGCGGCCGCCTCGCAGACAAGATTGGCCGCGTGCTGTTCTTCAACTGGATTAATCTGGTCTACGCTATCGGCGCGGTCATCTGCATCTTTGCCGGAAATTTCACCACGCTGCTTGTCGGCCTGATTATCGCGGGCCTCGCATCCGGTGCCGATTTGCCGGTTTCCATGACGGTTGTTTCCCATGATGCGCCGGATGATGCCACCGCAGCCCGACTCGTCTCCACCACACAGGTGTTCTGGCAGGTCGGCGTGTTCATCTCCTTCATCTGCGCCTTCCTTGTCTCCACGATGAGCGGTGCCACCGGCGGTCGCGTCGTGTTCGCCATTCTCGCTGTATTCGCCGTCATCGCCTGGGCTTGGCGCGTGTTCTCTCCAACATTCCGTCGCTTCCACGAAGAAGCCGATGCCCGCGATGCCGCTCGTCCGGCCACTTCGTACAACACCGGCAAGACCTCGGTAATGAAGGTGCTGTTCGGTGCCGATAAGAAGGTGCTTCTCACCTACTTCCTCGCCATTGTCATCTTCTATGTCGGCTGGAATCTGCTGGCCAATACATGGGGCCAGTTTCAGACCTACATGTTCTCCAAGGCCGGCGCCACCCAGTCGCTCGCTACAGGCCTGGGCATTATCCTGAACTTGGTCACCCTGGTGCTCAACATCGTCTTCGCCTCGATTGCTGGTGGCAAGTACCGTAATAAGGCTTTCTTCGTCGGCATCATCATCAGCGTCATCGCCATGATTGCCATGGCCATGGGCGGCGCGAATCTATGGGTCATCGTCGGTGCCACCGCCTTCATGAACCTCGGCTCTCCGCTCGCCGGCGAGGCACTGTACAAGGTGTGGACCCAGGAATCCTTCCCGATTGAGATCCGTGCCTCCGTGCAGGGCTTTATCAACGGCTTCTCTCGTCTGTGCTGTGGCCTGTTCGCACTGATCACCCCGGCCCTGGTGCTGCCTGAGACCATTCAGGCCACTATGTGGTGCTTCGCGGCCATCGTCGTGGTCGAAGGCATCGCCGGCACGGTGATGATTCGTGCCCAGAAGAAGTACGGTACCGACGAGGAACGCCAGTTCGCCAAGGCCAACGCCTGATATCCCGTAACGGCTCCTCTTCGGGAGGAGCCGATTCCCATACCACCTCAGGACAAAGGAGTCATCAATGACTGCTACAACCGTGCCGCAGATTGTGCCCGGTACCTTGACCGGCGACCTCGATATCACCAGCTTCACCGTTGAACACTATCCGGGTGATGCGCTCGGCATCGCAGTCCGCGCACCGCGCATGAACTGGACCTATTCGCACACAGTGCCGGAAGATGCACAGATTCTGCTCACCCTCACCCGCCGCGTGCCTGGCAGTAAACCGCGCGAAGAAAAAACCTATCTGCCCGCCGACGACGGCGTGCTTGTGCCTTGGCAGTTCGAGCCGCTCGTCTCCCGCGAAGAAGTGTTTGCCACCGTGCAGGCTGTCTCCGCCAGTCACAAGCCGCTGGGCGCAGTCAGCCGCACCTTGCATTTTGAAGCCGGCCTTTTTGAAGAATTCGACCACGTTGCCGACTTCGTAGGCCCCTCCTGGCTGAGCCAGAAAGCGACCATCGTCATTTGCCGCTCGTGCGAACCGAAATCGAACTCAAAGACCAGCCCGTGCGTGCGCGGCTCTATCTGACCGCGCTCGGCTTGGTCGAAGCGGAAATCAATGGTGCTAAAGTCGGCAATGACGCATTGATTCCCGGCTGGACCAATTATGAGCAGCGTGTCGAAATGTGGACCTACGACGTGACCGAAAACCTCTCTGCAGGCACAAATGCCATGGGTTTCTGGCTCGGTGACGGCTGGTATCGAGGTAGACTCGGCTTCGACGGTGGCTATGCGAATTACTATGGTGACCGTATCGGCGTATTCGCCCAGCTTGAAGTCGAATATGCGGACGGCAGCACCGACGCCGTTTATTCCAACTCGTGGGACCGCCGATGGAAGACCACACTTGGTCCCATCGTCTGCTCTGACCTGTGCGAAGGCGAACGTTACGATGCTCGCTTTGAAATGCCCGGCTGGTCCAAGCCTGGATTCGATGATAGTGACTGGAAGCCTGTGGCCGAAGTCTTCTACGACCCCGCCCGCATCGAAAACCCTGACACCTCGCCGGTACGCGCACACGAAAGAAACCAGCCTGCCTCCATCGAACGCATCGGTTCCACTGACGATGGTCGTGGCATCTGGTTGGTCGACTTTGAGCAGAACTGCTCACAGCGTATCCGTCTGAATATGCGCGGCCTCGAAGCAGGTCAAAGCGTCACATTGCGCCACGTGGAGGTGCTCGAACCGGACGGCACCATCGCCACCCGCACCCTACGCCGTGGCCAACAGTGCGATATCTACACCTCCAACGGCACCGATGCTTGGTGGGAGCCACGATTCGCCATGCACGGTTTCCGCTATGCGCAGATCGAAGGCTACGCAGGCGAACTCACCGCCGAGGACATGGACTGCCGCGTATACCATTCGGTAATGGACCGCACCGGCGAACTCACCTGCTCCAACTCGCTGCTCAACCGTTTGCACGCCAATGCCGTATGGTCAATGCGCTCCAACTTCGTCTCCATCCCCACCGACTGCCCGCAGCGCGACGAACGTATGGGCTGGACCGGCGACATCTGCCTGTTCGCGCCGACCGCCACCTACCTGTACGACGTACATGGCTTCCTCAAAAGCTGGCTCAAAGATGTGCGCGCCGACCAAGTCAAATGGGGCACCGTGCCGTTCTACGTGCCATTCATTCCGCTCGGCGTGTGGGCACACCCTCAATCCATCTCCACATGGGGCGACTCCGCCGTGGAAGTGCCATGGACGCTCTACATGGAAAGCGGCGATCCACAAGTGCTCGCCGACTCCTATGACCTGAGCCGCGACTGGGTAAACGAAGTCGAACAATACCTTTCACCAGACGGTGTCTGGGATCGCAAACCCGACTTCCCGCTTGGTCAGCTTGGTGATTGGCTCGACCCGACCGCGCCACCGGAAGACCCCACGCAAGCGATGACCGCCAAGGAACTTGTGGCCACCGCGTTCTACGCCCGCAGCTGCATACAAATTACGCGCATCGCCGAAATTCTGGGATACGCCGATGATGCCGCGCGATACGCCGCGCTACGAGATCATGTGATTGCCGGCTTCCTCGACCGTTTCATTCGACTCGACGGCACTATGACCTCCGACACCCAGTGCGCCTACGCGCTCGCCATCGCCTTCGGCCTGCTCGATGGCGAACCCGTGCGCAAGGTCAAGGCCGGCAACTGTCTGGCCTGCTTGGTGCGCGAATCCGGCGGCAAGGTGAGCACCGGTTTCGCCGGCACTCCATTCGTACTACCCGCGCTGACCCAAACCGGCCATGATGATGAGGCATACCAGTTGCTGACCTCCACCGAATGCCCCAGCTGGCTGTACCAAGTCACCATGGGTGCCACCACCACATGGGAGCGCTGGGATTCCATGCGTCCTGACCGCTCCTTGAACCCGGGAGCATGACCTCATTCAACCATTACGCGCTCGGTTCGGTAGCCGAATGGATGCACGCGCATATCGGTGGCTTGGAAACCATCGAACCTGGTTGGAAGAAGTTCCGTGTCGCCCCGATTGTGGGCGGTGGACTCACCGAGGCCTCCACCTCGCATATCACCCCGTTCGGCCGTGCGGCAGTCACCTGGCAAATGGGTACGGACGGCAGCACCGTTGATGTGACGGTCACTGTGCCGGTCGGCACCACTGCCGTTGTGGACATCCCAGACCACGAAGTCCAGAACCTTACCGCCGGCACCCATCATCTCCAGTTCCATATCTGATTCGCTGGCCGAGCTCCCTCCCGGAATACTGAGCAGGGAGCTCCCGAATCCTTTGTATGAAAGGAATAATCATGGCACTCAATGAAGAGACTGCCGCAGCATCCACACTGGCTCCCGACACAGGCCGCCCGCTGACCACACAGGAAAAATGGCGCTTCGGTATTGGCTTTGCGCTGTTCTCCTTGATTTGGATGACAGCCGGCACTTCCGGCTCTCAGGTACTCCTGCCGCAACGCTTCACCGAACTGGGTATCGGTGTGCCCGAGGTGATTCTCGGCACCATGAATTCGGTTGGTTGTGTATTCGCACTCATCGCCAACATTGTGTTTGGTGCGATGAGCGACATCACGCGCTCCCGTTTCGGCAAACGCACCCCATGGATCGTGTGCGGTGGCTTTATCACCGCAGCCGGTTATCTGCTCGCCGCCAATAGCGCCGCGCTCGCCGGCATCGTAGCGGGCTGGTCCATTGTGCAGGTCGGCGTCAATATGATGATTGCCCCGGCAGTCGCCGTACTTTCTGACCGTATCCCCGAAAGTACGCGAGGCACTTTCTCCGCGTTCTACGGTGGCGCGCAGATTGTTGGCCAATCGGCAGGTACATTTATGGGCGCACAATTCATCAAACATATGGGCGCAGGCTTCCTGACCGGTGCGGTGCTCTTTGCCATTACTGGCATCATTGCGGTTCTGGTCTGGCCGCGCGAACGGTCGTCCAAGAACGATGAGGTGGCAGCCAAAACACTGAGCATCAGCGATATTCTGCGCTCGTTCATCCTGCCAACCCGCAATTGCCGCGACTTCTATCTGGCGCTTGTAGGCCGACTGCTGCTTATGGTCGGCTGGTCTATGGTCGCCACTTACCAGCTGTACATTCTGCAAAAGTATGTTGGCCTGTCCGTAGACGAATCCGGTACGGTCATCTCCACTATGTCCGTGATTTCGATGATTGTGCTCATCGTCACGTCCATGATCTCCGGTCCCATTTCCGACCGGTTGCATCGGCGCAAGATTATCGTCGCGGTCGGTTCGGTGATTATCGCCATCGGTATCGCGATTCCCATTATGATGCCTACGGCTCTTGGCATGATGCTGTACGCGGGTGTGGCCGGCACCGGCTACGGCATCTATATTGCCGTAGACCAGGCGCTGAACGTGGACGTGCTGCCCAGCCAGGAGGAGGCCGGTAAGGATCTCGGCATTCTGAACCTTGCCAATACGGTTGGCCAAGTGCTTGCCCCGGTTATCGTCGGCGGCGTTGTGGCCACCAGCAGCTATGCGACCATCTTCCCGATCGCCATCGTCTGCGTGCTTGTGGGTGCAGTGGTTATCATGCTGATTCGCAAGGTGAAGTAGTTTCGGCGTTGGCCGTTTAGCATAATGCTCTCCGCGTGACCATATTGGCTGTGCGGAGAGCATTGTCATATCAGTCGGACGTGGTGATGTGCTCCACATCCCAGCGCACGCCGAGCACTTCGGGCGTCTGGATTACGGCCTCGATGCTTTTCTCGATGTCCGCATCGTTGCGCTTGGTGGTGTCGAGCACGGCGGTGATGGAGACGATGTCGTCAGGCAGGTCGGTCGCGGCGATAGAACGCACGGAAAAGCCCGGGCGATGCACCGCATCGAATACCAGGGAGCGAATCTTCACCTCATGTTGCTGCAAACAGCGCACTTCAAACGTGTATTCATGGCCGACCGTCTCATAATCGTTGATACTGCGGCGGCGATCGATGAACGAGCCGATGGCGCGGAACAGCGGGTTGGCCAGCACGACCATCACCGCGCCGATGATGGCGATCACCAGGTCTCCTGAACCAGTGAGCGTGCCGACCGCGGCCGAGGCCCACAAGGTGGCCGCCGTATTGAGGCCGGATACGGACGCGCCGTGCTTCAGAATCACGCCGGCACCCAGGAAGCCGATGCCGGAGGCACCTGCGCGGCCACGCGTGTCGGGTCTCCGCTGCTGCCGCCCGCCACGGCCATCTCGCTGACCAGCACGAACAGGTGGATCCCAATGCCACCAGCGCGTTG
>ENA-OQCF01000220-OQCF01000220.1-human-gut-metagenome-genome-assembly--contig:-NODE-220-length-21823-cov-5.141916_pt1 | contig 21823 bp, 25 predicted proteins | sample MGYA00242756_ERZ504573 | MGnify/ENA primary metagenome ERZ504573 (study PRJEB26092, sample SAMD00036240) | human gut metagenome | host: Homo sapiens | study: EMG produced TPA metagenomics assembly of... | reverse complement strand
GGTAGGAAAATGCATTTGACGCTACGACTCTATGGTGAAAAAGCAGCTCCGAAACGACCGCAAGTCGTTTCGGAGCTGCAAATATGATTTCCGCTGTTTATGCCCAGAGCGAAGCGGAGGCATTCTAAATCGTCATCGTCGTATCTTTTCTGCATTCAAAAACTATGCTATACTGTTCTCAACAGGAGGAACGGCAGAGCCTTCACCCCCCTCTGCCGCAAAAAGAGAGTTTATGGAACACCGCAACTGGAACAAAAACAACATCCGCACTTCCCTTTTGGGTTACGGCTGTATGCGTTTTCCCACCAAAGCCGACGGCACCATTGACGAAGAGCGCGCCGAAGCTTTGCTGAACACCGCTAAGGCCGCCGGTGTCAACTACTTCGATACTGCCTATCCCTATCATAACGGCCAGAGTGAGCCGTTTGTGGGCCGCGTGATCGCCAAATGGGGCCGCAGCAGCTTTTATCTTGCCACCAAAATGCCGCTGTGGAAATGCAAAAGCCTGGACGATGCCAAGCGCATTTTTGAAGAGCAGCTGCAGCGGCTGGGCGTGGACTACATCGACTTCTACCTGCTGCACTCCCTGCACAAGGCCCGGTACGAAAAGGCAAAAGCATGGGCCTTGTGGACTGGCTATGGCAGCAGAAGGCCGCAGGACGCATCCGGAACTTTGGGTTTTCCTGCCATGACAACTCTGCCGGATTTGAGTATATTCTGCGCGACCAGCCGTGGGATTTCTGCCAGCTGCAATACAATTATCTGGACCGGGACGACCGTGCCGAGGAGATCAGCGGTGACCGGGGCTATCAGCTGACCGAAGAATGCAGCGTGCCGCTTATCATCATGGAGCCCATCAAGGGCGGCACGCTGGCATCCCTGCCTGCAGACGCCGCCGCACCGCTGCACGCCCTGCGTCCGGATGCCACCGATGCCTCCTGGGCGCTGCGCTGGGTGGGCAGCCACAAAAATGTGCATGTGATCCTCTCCGGCATGAGTGCTGAGGATCAGCTGACCGACAACCTTGCCACCTTTGGCCATTTTGAACCGCTTTCCCCCGCCGAGAATGCCGCTGTGGAAAGCGTAGCCAACGAGCTGCACCGCCGCATCAAGATTGGCTGCACCGGCTGCCGGTACTGTATGCCCTGCCCCATGGGGGTGGACATCCCGGACAATTTCAGCATCTGGAACAAGCTGGGCATGTTCGGCCAGAAAGACGCCATCAAAGCCCAGTGGACCACCTGCTTCCCGGACAGCGAAAAGGCCCTGCACTGTGTGCGCTGCGGTAAGTGCGAAGCCGTCTGCCCGCAGAAGCTTCCCATCCGCGATTCTCTGGCACAGCTGCAAAAGGAGCTGGACGCACTGTAACTCCTTCCGTCATCGCTGCGCGATGCCACCTCCCTCAAAGAGGGAGGCTTTAAGGCCCCATCTCTGAGGGGGCTGTCGCCGCAGGCGGCTGGGGGAGTTTCATAACAAAAAAGACCGTCACACGTTTTTCGTGCAACGGTCTTTTTTATGCAGTTCTTACCACAGCCGGATGACCTTGATCACGCTTTCAGCCTTATCGCGGGCCAGCTCCAGATGGCGCTGCAGGGAATCTGCAGCACTGTCCCAGTTGTCGGCCAGAGCGGCATCCAGAATTTCCAGATGTTCGTCACAGGTCTGCTCCTGATTGATCATGCTCACCTTGCCGGTCATGATGCGGAAGCGGGTGTTCAGACCGGTGATGCGGTCATACGCCGAACGCAGGTACTTGTTGGGCAAAGTGCTCATGAGCAGTTCGTGGAACTCATCGTCCGACTCGCAGAAGTCGGTGATGCTGTCCGGGTGATGCATCAACTCGGCAAATGTCTCCAGCTGTTCCCGCGGGATGCCGCTGCCATAAGTACGCAGGGCGTAAGGCTCCACCAGCAGGCGCATCTCGAACATGCTGTGCACGTCCTCCTCGGTGATGCCGGAAACCATCAGGCCCTTCTTGGCAGAATGGTGATCAGGCCTTCCTGCTCCAAGCGGCCAAGAGCATCCCGCATGGGGGTGCGGCTGATGTTGCCCATCTCGGCACAAAGCTTCTGCTCGTTCAAAAACTCGTTGGGCCGGTACTCGCAGTTCAGGATCTTGGTCTTAAGGTACTGGTATGCCTGCAGCTTCAGGCTCGTTTTGGTCTGCGACTCCATTTCTTTCATGTTCTGCACAACTCCTATTCCCTTTTCCCTTGCAAAGAAAAAGGTTCTTCTCCTATAATACTCTGGGGCGCATGCTTTCTAACTTCAAAGCATCTTGTATTCTTGCTGCAATCCAAGTAGTATTCCAGTTCTATTATTTCATAATAGGGCAATTATTACAATACTTTTTTGTGAACTTTAGCGCGTTTTATGTTTTATCTAATTTTTATGTCTTATTTTTGCCAAAATTAACAAGTTTTTTTGTGCTTGTAGCCAATGCCGCTTCTTTTGGCCCGGTTCTTTTGCATCCAATGCAAAAATATGCTACAATGTAAAAAAATATTGAAAAGGGTGTGGATCTCTCTTATGGCACGAAGCGACGGCTACAATACCAAGACCCGTCAACTGATTTTAGATTATCTCATCAACAACCGGCAGCACGCGGTGAGTGCTTCCAACATTCTGGAGCATCTGGAAGAGCAGGGCGCAAGCCCCAACCCCACCACGGTGTACCGCTATCTGGACAAGCTGGCCGGGGAGCAGCGCATCATGAAATACGTTGCCGACAAGGGCGAAAAAGCCGTGTTCCAGTACGTGGACGAGGGCCGCCACTGCCGGGAGCATCTGCACCTCAAATGCGTACAGTGCGGGCGCATCTATCATCTGGACTGCCACTTCATGGACGAGGTGCGCTCCCACCTGATGGCAGAGCATGGCTTTACCCTGCAGTGCGAGGGCAGCGTTCTGTATGGTTTGTGCCGCCACTGCGCCCAAAAAGAGGAACAGTCCGACTCTGATGGTCAAACCGCACAAAAATGCGCCTGCTGTGTTGACACGGACAAAAAGCCGTGATACAATGCATGCAAGAAAAAGCGTTGACCGGGAAAAGTAAGGTTTCAATGTCCTCTTTCAGAGAGTGCGGTAGGTGGAAGCCGCGCAGAGAGCGAAACCCGAACGAACACCCGCAAGCTTCACCCTGAACCTGTTTGTGCAGCAGTAGGGGCCGACGTGCGCCGCTCGTTATCGCGGCAGTGCTTTCAACGGGGAGAGCGCACAAAAGTGACTGGCATGGTTTTATGCCGGTAATTTAGGTGGCACCACGGATACGGCAGCATATTCGTCCTAGCGATTGGGATGAATGAGCTGCCGTATTTTTTTATTTAAAAAGAGGGGTAAGAAATATGTGTTGTGTTATGGGCTATACCGGGCACGATCTGAGTGCCGCCAAATTCAAGGAATACCTGCTGCGCACGGTCATGCGCGGCCCGGACGACCAACGTGTGGTGGAAGGGCCTTTTGGTCTGATGGGCTTTGGCCGCCTTGCCATCATGGGCCTGACGCCGGAAGGCATGCAGCCGTTCTACCGCGGTGCCGACTGTGTGGTGTGCAACGGCGAGCTGTACGGCTTCCGCTTTGAGAAAGAGATCCTCAAGCGCCGCGGCTACAAGTTCCAGTCCGACTGCGACTGCGAGATCCTGCTGCCGCTGTACTATGAGTACGGTCTGGATATGTTCCGTCACATGGACTCCGAGTTCGCGCTTATCATGTACGATTCCCGCAAGGACCGGCTCATCGCCGCCCGCGACCCCATCGGCATCCGTCCGCTGTTCTACGGCTACTCCAAGTCCAGCCACCAGATCGCATTCGCCTCCGAGATGCAGAACCTCATTGGCTGGTGCGACGACATCCGGCCCTTTCCCATTGGCAGCTACTACTGTGATGGCCGCTTCGTCCGCTATGAGGACATTGCCGATGTGCCCGCCCCCATGCAGGACGACATGGACACCGTGCTGCGGAACATCCGCGAAAAGCTGATCGCAGGCGTAGAGAAGCGTCTGGACGCAGATGCCCCTGTGGGCTTCCTGCTCTCCGGCGGTCTGGATTCCTCGCTGGTGTGCTCCATTGCCGCCAAGAAGCTTGGCAAGCCCATCCGCACCTTTGCCATTGGCATGGACACCGATGCCATTGATCTGAAATATGCGCGCCAGACCGCAGAATATCTGGGCAGCGAGCACCACGAGATCATCATCAACCGGGATATGGTCATCAACAGTCTGGAAGAGGTCATCCGCCTGCTGGGCACCTGGGACATCACCACCATCCGCGCCAGCATGGGCATGTACCTGCTGTGCAAGGCCATCCACGAGCAGACCGATGTCCGGGTGCTGCTGACCGGCGAGATTTCCGATGAACTGTTCGGCTACAAGTACACCGACTACGCCCCCACCGCCGATGCCTTCCAGCAGGAGAGTCAGAAGCGCATCCGTGAGCTGTACATGTACGATGTGCTGCGCGCCGACCGCTGCATCTCCTCCAACAGCATCGAGGCCCGCGTGCCCTTTGGTGATCTGGATTTTGTGCGTTACGTCATGGCCATTGACCCGGAAAAGAAGCTGAACAGCTACGGCAAGGGCAAGTATCTGCTGCGCAAGGCCTTTGAGGGTGATTGGCTGCGCCGGAGATCCTGTGGCGCGAAAAGGCCGCCTTCTCGGATGCTGTAGGCCACAGCATGGTGGACGACATCAAAGAGTATGCCGAAAGCCTTTACACCGACGAGGAGTTCCAGCTGCGCCGAGCGAACTATTCGGCCCACTGCATGCCGTTCACCAGGGAAAGCCTGTTTTACCGTGAAATTTTCGAGAAGTACTACCACGACCAGAGCCGCACCATCGTGGGCTTCTGGATGCCCAACAAGGCATGGCCGAACTGCAATGTCAACGACCCCTCTGCCCGTGTACTGGCAAACTACGGTGCTTCCGGCGTGTAACGCCAGACCATTTTGAATGCGCTCCGCTTTGCTTTGCGCATGAATAGCGGAAAGAATATTCTATAATTTGTAGATCGGGAAAATCTGCGGATTTTCGATTTACTTTTTCACGAGAGGGAACCCTCTCCGTCACCTGCGGTGACACCTCTCCCAAAGGGAGAGGCTCTGGCGAAACTGGAAACCTTGCCGCCATGCCAAGGGCTCTCCCTTTGGGAGAGCTGCCGAGCGGAGCGAGGCTGAGAGGCTAGCTCTTCCCCCGCTGCGCCGCCGCTTCCATAGGAAGCAGGCGCGGCATCCGCCCCTTGCCGTCCAAACTCCATCTGTGAAAATGCAATGCCGGGCGGTCCGCAGACCGCCCGGCATTGCTCTATTAAAATTATTTTTCCGCTATTCATGCCCAAAGCGCACGCGGCGGGCATTCTAAACTGTTGTGTTACATCCTGATTTTTTGTGCCGCGCGTGCAATGGACGCAAGCAGAGCCACCAGCCGCTTTTCGTCCATCTGGCCGCAGTAGCTGGTGAAGGTGTAGTAGCAGCCCTGCACGCAGAAGGAAAGCACGATCTTACGCACCACATCGGCATCAAACGAGGGGTCGCTCTCCGAGATGCATTTGCTCATTGCAGCTTCCACGCGGTTGATGAACAGTCCCTGACGGGAGCCGGAAAACAGAATGCCGATCTCGGTCTGATTCCGGGTAAACGCCCGGAACATTTCCCGGGTCAGCCACTCGGTGCGCTCGCTTACATCACGGGCGGTCAGCTGCGGCAGGCTTTCCACCACCACCTCCACCATTTCGTCCTCCATGGCGTTGGCCAGCGCATAGATATCCTGATAATGCGCATAAAAGGTGGACTTATTGATGCAGGCCAGATCGCACAGCTCCTTGACCTTGATCTTTTCCAGCGGTTTCTGCGCCCGCAGCTCCATGAATGCCTGCTTGATGGCACGCTCCGTTTTTTCAATGCGAATATCCAGAAAACCCACCTCTTTTGCTTTTTCGTTGATTATCCAACCATTTTCCTGTTTTGCGGATAGACAAGGCCCTCAGCCTTTTTTATACTGGGTTTATCCCCATCCGCATCACTCCTTGCGGTACAGGATGCCTTTTTCTTCCAGCTCTTTTTTGATGCGCTCAAAGCTCCCGGCATCCGGGCAGTGCAGGGTGTGCAGATGCACTCCGCCAGTCATGCGGCTCAAAAGCGCTTCCGGCGTGTCCTTGGCCTGCTGGATGAAGTTGTCCACATCGTAGCGGCTGGCAAGGTTCAGGTTGCCGCGCAGCTCGCCATACAGGCTGTTCTCCACGGCCACATCCACCACGATGCCGCCCTGATCCACCACGGTGTACAGCTCGGTGCGCATCTCGTCCTCGGTGCTGTGCACGCAGGCCAGAATGGCGGTATAGCCTTTTTCCGCCGGGTGCAGCTGATAGCCCCGGGGCGTTGCATCGATCTGCGCACCGCCTGCCCGCAGCAGAGCCACATCCCCCACCACGATCTGGCGCGAGACCCCCAGCAAAGCCGCCAGTGCGCTGGCACTGACCGGTGCTTCGGCCCCGCTGAGCCGTTTCAGAATGGATTCTCTGCGCTGCGCTGCATTCATGGTTTTCAAAGCTTCCTTTCCGCTTTACGGTATTATGCTCTTATTGTAGCAAAAGACGGCGGATCATGCAAGAATGCGTTTACTTTTCCAGCTGCAGGATGGTAGCATAATTGGAGGGCAGCTGCACTTTCATGCGGCCCCACTCCATGCTGGTCAAAACGGGCTGTGCGCCCACCGTGTCGGCCAACAGGTCCTTTGCAGAGGATGCCTCCACCGGCAGCTGGAATTCCAGCTGTGCGGGACTGTCGCCGTTGTTCAGCACCACGACGCAGGCCTTTCCATCCAGCACCCGGGCAAAGGCATAGCACTGGGTGGTGAGCTGCAGCTCTTTCACCTCGCCGTCGGTCAGCTCCGGCAGCTCCGCCTTCAGTCTGCCCAGTGCGGCATACACGCTGGTGACAGGTTGGTGGTCTCAGCGTCCTTGAAGTCGGAAAGTTCCAGGCAGGGGCGCAGCGGCCAATCGCTTCCCCACTCTTTTTTGCCTTCAATGCCAAATTCTGAGCCATAATAGATGGACGGAATGCCCCAAAGCGTATATACTAGAATTGCAATGTGGCGGATGTGCTCCCGGTTGCGCAGCTTGTTGGGCAGGCGCTCCACATCGTGGTTGTCCGAGAACAGATACAGCCGGGTATCGTGGCACAGGCCCTGCAGACGGCGCATGGTGTGGGCGATCTCGAAATAGTTGTGGTCGTTGTGGCCGCTCCACAGGCCCTTGTGCAGCTCGTAGTTCGTGACCGAGTGCAGCATCTCCGGGTTTGCCCAGCGGCTGTAATCGCCGTGGATCACCTCACCCATCAGCCAGAACTCTGGCTTTACCTCGTTGGCAAGGCGGCGCAGACCGCGCATAAAGTCAAAGTCCAGCACATCGGCTGCGTCCAGACGGATGCCGTCAATGTCAAATTCATCCACCCAGAAGCGGATGGTATCGTAGTGGTAGTTCTGCACCTCCGGGTTGCGCTGGTTCAGCTTGACCAGCAGATTGAAGCCGCCCCAGTTTCCGTAGGAAAAGCCGTCGTTGTACTCGTTGTTGCCCCAGAAATTCACATCGCAGAACCAGTCCTTATAGCGGGCGTTCTCGCGGTTTGCCTTCAGGTCCTGAAACGCAAAGAAATCGCGTCCCACATGGTTGAACACGCCGTCCACGATCACCTTCTGTCCCCGGGCATGGCACCGGGCCACAAAGTCCTTGAATTCTGCGTTCGTGCCAAGGCGGCGGTCTACCAGCCGGTAATCGATGGTGTCGTAGCCATGGGAACCGCTCTCGAACAGCGGGCCGATATAAATGGCCGTGCAGCCGATGTCCGCTGCGTGCTCAGCCCATGCGTTCAGTTTATTAAACGCGCCGGGCACCGCCTGCCCATCGTTCTCGTGTGCGCAGCCGCACAGCCCCAGAGGATAGATGTGATAAAATACCGCGTTGTCATACCAAGCCATTGTTCATACCGCTCCCATACAAAAAAATCAGCCTCCGCCCACTGCGGCGGCAGGAATAGTATAGCACAGAATCTGTAAAACATGTTAATTTTTGCTGATTTTTGTCAAGAATCTACAAGAATATCAGCCACTATGCCCCATTTCGTCTTGTTTTTATTGGATATATTGCCCAAACACCTGTGTCACATGCAGTGCCGCCGGGCGCTGCCTATCATAGAATGTAAGGAGATCTTTGCATGAATTACCCCGCCATTCCCCGTGAATTCTTCAATGGAGACTGCTTTGATGCCTACCGCATCCTTGGTGCGCATCCCTGCTCCGACAACGGCATCGAAGGGTGGCGCTTTGCAGTGTGGGCCCCCGGTGCCACGGCAGTGGAAGTCTGCGGCGGCTTCGACGGCTGGGAGGCAGGCGTGCCCATGGAAAAAGCCGATACCGGCGTGTGGAGCGCATTCGTCCCCGGCCTTGCAGAGGGCGACCTTTATAAATACCGGGTGCATGGCGCCGACGGCAGTGTGGTGATGCGCAGCGACCCCTACGCATTTTCCACCGAGCTGCGGCCGGGCACGGCCAGCCGTCTTGCAAAGCTGGACTTTCATTTTGATGACAGTGCATGGATGGAGCGCCGCGACAAATGCCGCAACCGCCCGCTGAACATCTACGAGATGCATGTTGGCAGCTGGCGGCACAAGCCCGGCAGCAAGCAGGAGGACGGCTCAGACGGCTGGTACAACTATGAGGAGCTGGCCAAGGAGCTGATCCCATGGCTGCTGGACCATCACTTTACCCATGTGGAGCTGCTGCCGCTGGCCGAACATCCCTTCGATGGCAGCTGGGGCTACCAGACCACCGGCTACTTTTCCGTTACCAGCCGCTACGGCACTCCCGCCCAGTTTGCCGGCTTTGTGAACGCCTGCCACCGCATGGGCATTGGCGTCATCATGGACTTTGTGCCGGTGCACTTTGCCGCCAACGCCGACGCTCTGGCAAAGTTTGACGGCACCTACCTCTACGAGTACGACAGCGATGTGGGCCACAGCGAGTGGGGCACCTGCAACTTCAACTACTACCGCCGCGAGGTGTGCAGCTTTTTGAACAGCGCTGCCGCCCTGTGGATGGACGTATACCACTGCGACGGTATCCGTATGGATGCCATCTCCCGCGCGCTGTACTGGCAGGGCGACCCGAACCGCGGCGTGAACGAGGGTGCCGTGAACTTTCTGCGCAGCCTGAACCACGGCCTGAACGAGCGCTGGCCCACCGGCATCTACACTGCCGAAGACTCCACCAACTTCCTCAAGGTGACAGCTCCCACCCGCTACGACGGCGTGGGCTTCGACTACAAGTGGGATATGGGCTGGATGCATGATACGCTGGACTATTTTGCTACCCCCTTCGGTGAGCGGCCAAATGCCTACGGCAAGATCGTTTTCAGCATGCACTACTTCTACAACGAGCTGTATCTGCTGGCGCTGAGCCACGACGAGGTGGTGCACGGCAAAAAGACCATCATTGATAAGCTGTGGGGCACCTATGCGGAAAAATGCGCCCAGCTGCGCACCCTCTATTTTTATATGTACATGCACCCGGGCAAGAAGCTGAACTTCATGGGCAACGAGATGGGACACTTCCGGGAGTGGGACGAAAAGCGGGAGCTGGACTGGGATCTGCTGAAATATCCCTTCCACGATGCCTTCCAGAAATACTTTGCCCACCTGAGCCGGGTCTACTCCACCGAGCCCGCCCTCTACGATGGCGAGTACAACCCCGACTGCTTTGAGTGGGTGGCCTGCGAGAGCCGCAGCGAGGGTGTGTACGCATGGCTGCGCAAGGGACAGGGCCAGAGCCTGCTGTGCATCATGAACACGCAGGACCATGCCCACAAAAAATTCCCGCTGTATCTGCGCTTTCCCTGCAGTGCCGAGGAGGTGCTGAACACCGAATCCCCCGAGTGGGGCGGTGCACTGAAGGCCGCCGCAAGACAAAGCTTCACACCACCGATGGCGGTGTGTTTGGTCGGGACTATACCCTTACAGTAGACCTGCCTGCCATGGGCAGCTGCCTGCTGCGCCTTGCGCCGGAGGCCCCGAACCCCGATGCGGCCCGCATCAGCGCCAACAAAGCCCTGAACGCAAAGCGCCGCGCTGCCCGCAGCACAAAGGCCGCAGCCAATTCCAACAAGTAATATTCGTTTTAAAATGTCCCGTCTGCGTTTAAAGCGGCGGGACATTTTGTTGTTTTCCGTGCACAGCGGCTGGACAGTGCAGATTTTGCTTGCTATACTGTAGCTGTGATATTCTGCAGCTGAGAGGTTTTTGGGATGAGTGGAATCGTTTCCCGTCTGTCTGTCCTTGGCAAGGTCTGGCTGGGCCTTGCTGCCGGGGCACTGGCGCTTATTGTATTCGGCCTTGCCGCACCGGGCAGCAGCCTGTTTTTCCCGCTGGTGAGCCTGTGGTGCAATGCAGCACTGTTTGCACTGGCGCTGCTGGTGCTGCGCCGGGCCGGTATGGAGCTGGACCTGTTCCACAAGGCGGTGCTGGTGGGCCTGTGGGCAGCGGCCGTGCTTTACTTTTACTGGACCCTCGGCAGCCGCACCTTCCTCTACCACTGGGACTACGTAAACTACATTCTAAAGCAGTATCATGCCGAAGCCGCCTTTGCCCAGAGCACAGGCGCAGGCTTCCGGTTTCTCCTCGATTCCATCACCGAGGACTATACGAATTTCATCACCCTGTTCACCGAGTTCCCGTTCTGCCTGAGCGGCAAGACCGGCGACGACTACGCATTCTGTCAGGTATTCAGCGTACTGCCCAGCCTGCTGGTGCTGCTGGCGGGCCTGACGGTCAAGGTGGGCCGGATGCTACGGGTAAAGAACCGGTTCTGGTATTTCCTCATCGGCTTTTCGTGGTGCGCTACTTTCCCGTTCGTGCGCATGTCGGCGGTGCTGGGCCAGCCGGACTGGTTCGGCTGATCTTTGCTTCATGCTTATGCTGCTCACACTGGACTACCGCTTTGACGGCATCGACCTGCCCCGCTATCTGCTCATCTTCGCCGCCACGGCGGGCATCATCCTCACCCGGCGCTGGTACTTATATTTTGTGGTGGGCTACTGCTTTGCCTACGTGGTGATGCTGGCAGTTTCCAGCATCCGGCTGGCAAAAAGCGGCCAGCAGTCCCGGGCTGTGCACCGCATGGTACGGCTGGTGGTGTTCGGCCTGTGTGCGGCCGGGGCCATGGTGCTGCTGCTTCTGCCCATGGTGCGCAAAATTTTAAGCTTTGACTACGCCGGGCGCTACTCTTACTACAACTTCGGCGGCATCACGCTGGAGCTGGCCGCACAGACACTGCGCATCGGTTTGCTGAACTTCATCCTCATCGGAATGGGGCTGTGGTTTGCCGCAAAACGCCGTCTGCCTGCCCTGCCCTGCCTTGCAGGGGCAGAGCTGCTGGTGAGCCTTGTGCTGTTTACCCGGGTACAGAACACCGGCTCCCACCAGATGCTGCTGTTCGTGCCGGGGTGGCTGCTGCTGTTCCTCGTTGGTTCCGCCGCACTGGCCGACGGCCTGAAAAAGCACACCGCCGTCAAGCTCTGCTACTGGGGCTTTACCATGGTGTTTGCGGTGTCCGTGCGCTGCTCGCCGCTGACCACCGTTGCTCTGCCGGGCTTTGTGGTGGATCATTTTCCCCTCAAGGCCGTGTCGGAATTCGTCCGGCTGGACAAGCTCACCTACGACCGCACCGACGCCGCCCAGATCCAGCGCGTGGACGACTGGATCGATGCCCACTGCGATGCGGAAAAGGGCGAGTTCGCCTACATGATCCCCCACGATATGCTGTACAACTCGGACATGTTCCAGTACGCCGCCCTGCCGGACATCCAGCTGCAGGGCAAGCTGGCCGCCGGCATCTCCATCCCGGGCACCCACGAGTTCCCGGTGCGGTTCTTCGAGGCAAAGTATGTGCTCACCGCAGAGCCGCTCCCCCAGACCTTTGTCAGCGGCGGTGAGCTTTCCGGCCGGTGGAATGCCCTCTTCTGCGCCGCGCGGGATGAGCACTTTACGCAGGCCGCCAGCTTTGACATGGGCAACGGCACTGTGTTCACCGTGTGGGAGCGCACCGAGCCTGCGACCGGGCTGAGGTGGAATATTATCTGGATGCCTTCGCGCAGGAGGATGCCCTCTACCCCGAAATGTTCTCGCAGGTGGCGGAAGCCTGGCTTGCCGGGCATGGACTTTAAATTGCAAACGCTTTGGATATAAAAGGAGTATTTCCCATGGAACAGAATGCAAACGCCCTGCCCAAGGTCACGCTGGGCCAATACAAGGGGCTGGAATTCACCCGCCGGGTGCGCCCGGTATCGGAAAAGGCCGTGGAGCTGGAGGCGGCGAACCTCACCCGCACCCGCGCCCCCTTTGCACCGGTGGAAAAGTCCGCCGCGCGCGGGATGCGCGTCACGCTGGATTTTGAGGGCTTCATGGACGGCGCGCCCATCCCGGAAAGCAAAATGGAAAATGTGACCGTGGTGCTGGGCACCGGTCAGCTGATGCCCGCCGCCGAGGATGCCGTGTACGGCCACAAAGCAGGCGAGAGCTTCCGGTTCGATTTTACCTATCCCGCCGAGTTCCGGGTGCCGGAGCTTTCCGGCAAGACGGCGCAATTCGCCATCACCCTGCACACCGTGGAGCAAAAGCAGCCTGTACCGCTGGACGATGCCTTTGCCAAGACACTGGGCTTTGATACGGTGGATGCCCTGAAGGAGAGCATCCGCGAGAAAAAGCGCCGCTCCCACGAGGCCAACGCCGACCGAATTGCCGGAGCCGCCCTGCTGGGCATGGCCGGTGCCAACCTGACGGCGGAGCTGGATAACGCCATTCTGGACCAGAATGCCGACCATGACATGAACGCCCTGCGCGAACGGCTGCGCCGCAGCAAGATGACCATGGAGCTGTACTGCAAGGCAGGCCAGACCACACCGGACGAGGTGCGCGCCGCCTTCCGCCGGGATGCCGAGCGCAAGATGCGCAGCATCCTTGCGGTGCAGGCCATCGCCAAGGCCGAACAGATCACCGTGTCCAACGCAGAGGTGGATGCCGAGTACGTCCGCCTTTCCAAGCTGCACGATACCCCGGAAGCCGAGATCCGCAATGTGCTCAGCCGGGACGCTGTGGCCTCTGCCGTGATCACTCAGAAGGTGCAGCGTTTCCTGATCGACCACGCAAACATCACTTCGGTTGTGGAAAAGGAGTAAACTATGGGCTTTTTTACACGCACCGCGATGGATATGCTGATGAAAACTACCCATCCCGAGATCAACCGCCGCCAGTGCTGGAACCTGCATCCCCATCGCAAGCCCTGCACCGAGTGCAAGGATATCTGCCCCTATGGCGAACAGATCTTTACCCGCCCGAACCTTGTGAAGGACTGGGACCCCTGTACCGAGTGCGGCCTGTGCGTCTCTGCCTGCCGCAGCGGCTGCATCATCCTTCGCCGGAGCAGGTGCAGCGGGACACCTCTGCCGCCGATACCGACAATGACACCATCTGGATCGGCTGCGAAAAGTCCACCCGCAAAAATTCCATGGTGCGCACCTGCATCTCTGCCCTCACATGGGAGACACTGGCCTACCTTGCCCTGAACAAAAAGATCGTGCTGGACCTGACCCCCTGCGGTGAATGTGAGAACGACCTGTGCGCCGCCCAGCTGCGCAAGGAGCTGACAAGGCTTGTGGATTTCTTTGGCCAGCCCATGTTCGAGGCACGGTTCACTCTGGCCTACGAGCCGGACGAAGCGCTCTACCACGTAAAGGAGCTGAGCCGCCGCGAAATGTTTGAGCAGGTGAGCCACGGCTCCAAAAGTGGCACCAAAAAGCTGCTGCAGATGCTGCCCGGCCTGCACAGCGAGGACGACGGCGGTGTGGATTTCCGCCTTTTGCTGCACCAGCGCACAAAGCAGCTGAAGGCATCCATGGAAACGCCGCTGAAGTACGGCTACTACCTGCCCAACTTTACCGATAAATGCTTTGGCTGCGGCAAGTGCGAAAAGGCCTGCCGCGCCGGTGCGCTGAAGCTGGAGGACCTGCCCGACGGCCAGACCCGCATCGTCATCACGCCGTGGAAGTGCAGCGAGTGCGGGGTGTGCGTGGCCTCCTGCTCCAACCATGGCATCGACGGCATGAAGCTGCGCCAGCTCACCACCCTTGGCCCGGTAAGTGTACACAAATGCACCAAGACCCTGTGCAAGGAATGCGGCAAACCCATTGCGCCGGGCAGTGTGGATGGTGTGTGCACCGTGTGCCGCATCAAGGCCCGCACCAAAAAGCGGCAGGAAGAAGCCGCTGCCAAGGCAAAGCAGCTGCGTGAGGAGCGCGAAGCCAAAAAGGCTGCAGAGGAAGCCGCCAAGCAGCAGCCGAAGCCGGTGCCGACGCTGCTGAGACAGCTGTACAGACGCTGCCGCCCCCGCAGAAACCGCTGCGGCCGGTTCCGTGATCACAGCACTGACCCCGGAAAAAGCAGCCCCCGCCGCGCTGGACGAAACCCCTGCTGCCGCACCGGAAAACACCGCAGAAAAGGATGTGCCCGACACACCGAAAAACGATTGACGGCGCACAGATTCAATGCTATACTGACCATAAGACCACGCACCGTGGCCACCGACTGTTACAAAGGGGTAACGGAGCTATTTCCGTTACCCCTTTCTTATCCCAAAGCACGAAGCAAGCTTTTGCCAAGATCTTACGAAAGAAGGATTTTACTATGGCTCATTCCATCTCCCGCCGCCAGTTCCTGCAAGGCAGCGGTGCAGCCGCCCTTTCTGTAGCAGCGGCTGGTCTGCTGAGCAGCTGCGGCGGCTCTTCCGCTTCCAATGGCGGCAGCACCGGCGCTGCCGGCAGCAGCTCCACCTACACCGTGCTGTATTCCCGTCAGCCCGCCACCCTGAACTATCTGGTCTGCTCAGCTGACCCGGACCTTTACCACGGCACTCAGTGCATCGACACGCTGGTGGAGTACGACAACCGCGGCAAGATCCGGGAGGGCCTTGCCACTGCTTGGGAGTGGGATGCCGACAGCCTGACATGGACGTTCCACCTGCGGGATGAGAACTGGGTGGACTGCAACGGCGAGGTGCTTGGCCCTGTGACCGCGCAGGACTTTGTGGATGCGCTGGCCTATGTGCTGAACCCGGACTACGCTTCCTCACTGCAAGCCTTGTCACCCCCTATGTGGCCGGTGCGGACGACTACTATAACTACTGCGTTTACCGCAACAACGCCAATAACGGCACCGTGGCCGAGGACGGCACCACCTACGCCATTGATGCCAACGGCACCGTGACCGCCGCTGCCGCCGACGGCACCACCACCGAATACCCGGCTGTGGATTTTTCCACCGTGGGCGTGAAGGCTGTGGACGACCACACCCTGACCTACACGTTGAACTTCGACTTTCCCGCTTCCTCAGCCTGCTGAGCTATGCTCCTACGAGCCTGCCTACGGCCCGCTGCTGGAGGAGTTTGCCGACCAGTTCTGCACCAGTGCCGAGACCGCCTGCAGCTGCGGCGCGTTCTATCTGGCCGAGTACACCCCGCTGGAAAACTGGGTGATGAAGAAAAACCCCGAGAACTACGATGCCGACAGCGTTTACATCGACACGGTGCGCTACATCTACAATCAGGAAGAGCTGATCAGCGGCCCGGAGATGGTCAAGCGCGGCGAGATCGATCAGGCTACCATCAGCTCCGACATTCTGGACAGCTGGCTGGCCGACGACACCACCAAGGACATGGTTTCCATGGAGCGCCCGGAAACCGGCAAGAGCTACTTCTACATCTTCAATTTCCTGCCCTACCGCCACGAGTTCTCAAACTGGACCGTGACCGGCGTGGATGCCCAGTACGAGCCGGACAATTGGGCCAAGGCCATCAACTCCACCAACTTCCGCAGGGCTTTCCTGTATGCCATCAATCCCTCCGTCACGCTGGCCGTCACCGCGCCGGAAGGCTACGATAACTACAAGCTGCACACCATCACTCCGCCGTCCTTCTGTGCCAACAGCAAAGGCGTGGATTATACTGAGTGCGGCGGCCTTGCAAACCTCTCCGACTTCTTTGACGAAGCCAAGGCCAAAGAGTACCGTGATGCCGCCGTGGAAGAGCTGACCGCCGCCGGTGTCACCTTCCCCATCAAGATCCAGTATCCGTACAACCCCGCTGTGGTGGACTGGGACAAGCAGTGTCAGGTGTTCAAGCAGCAGGTGGAAGCCGTGCTGAACGACGGCTTCGACTTCATCAGCATCATCATCACCCAGGGTCCGTCCGACAACTTCCTGAACGCAGTGCGCCGGGTGGGTGCCTACCAGCTGATGTCCTACTACTGGGGTGCCGATTACTCCGACCCCGAGACCGAGGTGTACCCCTTCTATCAGGAAGCCGGCGACCGCGGCACCTGCTACAGCTTCCTGCGCACCGGCGTGGAGGACGGCATCGTGACCGGCGAGACCGCCGACCTCGTGATGCAGTACATGTCCATGGTGGAGAACGCCAAGACCATCACCGAGGATCTGGACGCCCGGTACGAAGCCTTTGCGGATGCCGAAGCCTTCCTCATTGAGAACGCACTGGTCATCCCGCTGGGGATGCCGGTGCCGCCCTACATTGCCACCCGCCTGAACCTGTGGGAGGGCCAGTACGCGCCCACAGGCCTTTCCACCAACCGTCTGAAGGGTGTGCACATCCTCGACCATTACGTTTCCATGGAGGAGTACAACCAGAACCGCGACGCCCGGTAAAAACTGAATCGGAAACTCCCCCAGTCTGCTGCGCAGACAGCCCCCTCTGGGATGGGGCCTCTGGCGAAACCGGAAACTTTCCCGTCATGCCAAGGGCTCCCTCCCCGAGGGAGCTGGCTTTGCGTAGCAAAGACTGAGGGATTTTTTTGTTTGCTCCTCATTTTTCCCGCAAAAACTCACAAATCACTTTCCAAACGTAAGATTTTGCGTTATTCTATACTTATCTGTATTAACAAAGAAAAGAGAGGTGCACGGCTATGGTGCAATATCTCGCAAAACGCATCGGACGCTCCATTCTGACCCTGTTCGTCATTGTGACGCTGGTGTTCTGCCTGCTGCGGCTCATGCCGGTGGAAGGCTACTTTGCAAACTACGAAAAATGACCGAGGCACAGATCCAGCCGGGCTGCAGTCCATGGGCCTGCTGGACCCGCTGCCGGTGCAGATCGGCCATTTCTGGCGGGATGCGCTGCACGGTGATCTGGGCGTGAGCCACATTTACAAGCTCAACGCTCCCGTGACCAAGATCCTTGCCCAGAAGCTGCCCATTTCCATCGAAATGGGTGTGCTGGCCATGCTGCTGAGCCTTGTGCTGGGCGTCCCGCTGGGCCTTGTCATGGGCCGTTATAAGGGCCGCTGGCCGGATAAGCTGGGCACGGCATTCATCGTGCTCATTCAGGCGGTGCCTGCGGCAGTGTACTTTTTGTATATCCAGATGTACGGCACCACCGCCATGGGCGTGGGCCTGCTGTTCGATGCCGCCAACTGGCGCTATTGGGTGCTGCCGGTGTGCAGCATGAGCCTTGCAAACCTTGCGTTCTACGCCATGTGGCTGCGCCGCTATATGGTGGACGAGAGCAACAAGGACTACGTCAAGCTGGCCCGCGCCAAGGGCGTGAGCGAGAACAATATCGCCCTGCACCACGTATTCCGCAACGCCATGGTGCCGCTGGTGCAGTACATTCCCTCCGCATTCCTGAACACCGTCGTCGGCTCCATCTACATCGAAAGCCTGTACAGCATCCCGGGCATGGGCGGCCTGCTGGTCACCTGTGTGCAGCGCCACGACAACACTATGGTGCAGGGCATCGTGTTACTGTACGCCTGCGTGGGCATCATCGGCCTGATTTTGGGCGATGTGCTCATGGTGCTCATTGACCCCCGCATCAACTTTGGCAAGAAAGAAGGTGGACGCTGATGCTCTCTTTTCTGAAACGCGAAAAATCGAAGCAGCTGGAGGATCAGCTGAATGCTGCTCAGGCACAGCGCCGCACCGGCTGGGAAAATCTGCCGGAGGATGAGCTGTTCACCCCCGCCGGGTTCAGTGAGGAACAGGCCGAAGCCACCGCCAGCTCCAACTACAGCTACTGGGGCAGCACCTTCCGTGCCTTTTTCAAGAACAAGTTCGCCGTGGCCCTGCTGATCGCGCTGGTGGTCGTGGTTGCCTTTGCCTTCATCCAGCCCCACCTGCCCGGTCAGGCAGACCCGAACCTGTGCGCCGTGGACCCCGTGACCGGCATCCAGTACCGCAACATCGCCCCCGGGCAGGACGGCTTTATCTGGGGTTCCAACTCCATCGGTCAGGACCTGTGGGCACGCATCTGGGCCGGTGCACGCACCAGTCTGACTATCGCCTTCTTCGTGGCCCTCATCGAAGCTGTGGTGGGCATTACCGCCGGTGTGCTGTGGGGCTATGTGCGCGGGCTGGACTTTGTGTTCACCGAGTTGTACAACATCTTCGATAACATTCCCACCGCCATCGTGCTGATCCTCATTTCCTATGTAGCCACCCCCAGCATCTGGACCATGGTCCTTGGCATGGCCATCAAGCTGGATCGAAATGGCACGCTTCATCCGCAACCAGATCCTCATCATCCGCGACCGGGATTATAATGTGGCTTCCCGCTGCATCGGCACGCCCACCATCCGCATCGTGCTGCGCAACCTGCTGCCCTACCTCGTCTCGGTCATCATGCTTCGCATGGCCCTCACCATCCCGGAAGCCATCGGCAACGAGGTGTTCATCACCTACATCGGCCTTGGGCTTTCGGTGGAGACGCCTTCGCTGGGCAACCTGGTCAATGATGGCCGCAAGGTGATGATGCAGGGCGGGCTGCGCTACCAGCTGCTGTACCCCACCCTCATCCTGAGCTTTGTTACCATTGCGTTCTATCTGATCGGCAACGCCTTCTCGGACGCCGCCGACCCGAAGAACCATCTGCAGTAAGGAGGGGGTATCATGGAACACAACCAGCTCATTCTCTCCGCAAAAGATGTCAACATCCAGTTCAACCTGCGTGGAAAAGTGCTGCACGCCATCCGTGGCATCGATCTTGACCTCTATCAGGGAGAGGTGCTTGCCATCGTAGGCGAGAGTGGCTCCGGCAAGAGCGTTTTTACCAAGAGCTTCATGGGCCTGCTGGATGCCAACGGCTCCATTACCAGCGGCACCATTGATTACTACGGCATGGCGGACGGCAAGCCGCTGCGCCTTTCTGACCTCAGAACCGAAAAGGACTGGCTGCGGGTACGCGGCCGCGAGATTGCCATGGTCATGCAGGACCCCATGACCAGCCTGAACCCGCTGAAGACCATCGGGGCACAGATCATGGAAGCCGTTGCCCTGCATCAGGGCTTAAAGGGTGCTGCCGCCAAGGAAAAAACACTGGAATACCTGCGGGATGTGGGCATCACCGACCCCGAAAAGCGCTTTAAGCAGTACCCGCACGAGTTCTCCGGCGGCATGCGCCAGCGTGTGGTCATTGCCATTGCGGTGGCCTGCAGCCCCAAGATCCTGATCTGCGACGAACCTACCACCGCACTGGACGTGACCATTCAAGCCCAGATTTTGCAGCTTTTGAAGGAAATGCGGTTCAAGTACGATCTGACCATCGTCATGATCACCCACGATCTGGGCGTTGTGGCAAACATTGCAGACCGCGTGGCTGTGATGTACGCAGGCGACATTGTGGAAATCGGCACTGCTGACGAAATTTATTACGATCCCCGCCACCCCTACACATGGGCGCTGCTTTCCAGTATGCCGCAGATGGGCGTGAAGGGCGAGGACCTGTTCAACATCGTGGGCACACCGCCAAACCTGTTTGCGGAAATTCGCGGCGATGCTTTTGCGCCCCGCAACCCGCAGGCGCTGAAGATCGATTTTGTCAAGCGCCCGCCTTACTTTAAGGTAACGCCCACCCACAAGGCCAAAACATGGCTGCTGGACCCCCGGGCACCCAAGATCGAGCCGCCTGCTGCGGTAAAAATGCTGCGAGAGGAGGGGCTGTAAGATGGAAAATGAACGCGAAGTTCTTTTGGAAGTGAACCACCTGAACGTAACCTACGGCTCCGGCAAAAAAGCATATGAAGCTGTGCAGGATGCCAACTTTAAAATTTATAAGGGCGAGACCTTCGGCCTTGTAGGCGAAAGCGGCAGCGGCAAAACTACCATTGGCCGCGCATCCTGCGCATTCTGCCCACCTCCGGCGGTGAGATCCTCTATAAGGGCCAGAAGATCAACGGCAGAATTTCCCGCCAGCTGGACAGGCAGATCATCAAAGAGATCCAGATGATCTTTCAGGACCCGCAGTCCTCGCTGAACGAGCGCGCCAAGGTGAGCTATATCGTGGGCGAGGGCCTGCAGAACGTCCGGCCTGATCTTTCCACCGCCCAGCAGGAGGAAAAGGTGCGTCAGGCTCTGCTGGACGTGGGTCTGCTGCCGGAATTTGCCTCCCGCTTCCCGCACGAATTTTCCGGCGGACAGCGCCAGCGCATCGGCATTGCCCGGGCCCTGATCGTGGAGCCGGAGTTCATCGTTGCCGATGAGCCATCAGTGCACTGGATATGTCCATCCGTGCACAGGTGCTGAACCTGCTGCGCCGCCTGCAGAAGGAACGCGGCATCACCTACCTGTTCATCGCCCACGATCTTTCCGTGATGCGCTACATCTCCGACCGCATCGCCGTCATCCACAAGGGCCGCATCGTGGAGCTGGCCGAAGCTGAAGAGTTGACAGCCCACGCCATCCACCCCTATACCCGCAGCCTGCTTTCCGCCATTCCCATGCCGGACCCCCGCCGGGAGCGGCAGAAAAAGCTGCTGGTGTACGACCCCGCCATGCACGACTACTCCAGAGAGGCCCCCCAGTGGCGCGACTGCGGCCTGAGCATTTTGTACTGTGCAGCGCCGCCGAAGCCGAGCAGTGGCTGCCGCGTTGACCCCCGACATTTCGCTGAATCGTTGTTTTACGGCTCTTTTACGCAACATTCAAAGTTTATTTCTTGACATTCTCCGGCAGCTCCACTACAATAGAATCTGCATCATTGATTCTGATTTTTGAGTTATTAGCGTGTTCTGACCGGCGGCTTTCATCTTCTTTGCAAAGCTGTCGGCTTTTGGCAATAAAAAGAAGAAGGAAGAAAAGAGGACTTTATTCTATGACTACTGAACAGCGTGAACCGCTCTATGCGTCCACTGCGAAGCCCTGGCTGAAGTACTATGACCAGAAATACATCGACATGCCCCTGCCCAAGTGCAGCGCCTTTGAGTATCTCTGCCATCAGAACAAAAACCACCTGAGCGAGACCGCTCTGGAGTATTATGGCCGCAAATTCACCTTTGCAGACCTCTTTGTGAATGTCAAGAAAACCGCTGCCGCCTTCCGTGCTCTCGGCGTGAAAAAGGGCGACATCATCACCGTTGTCAGCGTGATGACCCCCGAGGTGATCTATGCCTTCTACGCTGTCGATATGATCGGCGCAACGCTGAATCTGGTGGACCCGCGCTACAGCGTTGAGGGCATCCACGAGTACATCGAAGAGGTAGATTCCCGCCTGCTGATTTGCCTGAATGTGACCTATGAGCGCTGCCACAAGGCAGAAAAGCGCACCAATGTGGAGCGTGTTCTGGTCATCAGCCCTGCAGACTCCCTGCCGCTGCATCTGGCCGTCGGCTACAAGCTGACAACCCCGATAAGAACCGCTACAAGTCCAATGTGATCCACTGGAAGGACTTTATTGCACAGGGCAAGGATCAGAGCATGAACGCCGAACCCTACGACCCGCAGCACGCCT
>ENA-OQCF01000219-OQCF01000219.1-human-gut-metagenome-genome-assembly--contig:-NODE-219-length-21880-cov-9.446743_pt1 | contig 21880 bp, 22 predicted proteins | sample MGYA00242756_ERZ504573 | MGnify/ENA primary metagenome ERZ504573 (study PRJEB26092, sample SAMD00036240) | human gut metagenome | host: Homo sapiens | study: EMG produced TPA metagenomics assembly of... | reverse complement strand
CCTGCCACGTGGGCGGGCAGTACTTTTTGGCGGCTGCCGGGGTAAGCGTGGAGCCATAGTTGGCGCCCAGGTAGGCAACGTGGGCAGAGACGCCCTCGCTCCAGCTACCAAAGCTCCGCCAGCCGCCGCCGCGGGCGCTCCAGCCCCAGGCGTTATAGGAGCCGGCACAATAGAGGCCCTTGCTGCTCTCGATGCAGGCGATGGCGGGAGACCAGCGAGGGTCAACACCGGTGTTCCAGGCTGCCACAGCAAAGTTGTAACCCTGACCTGCCATGGGGGAGCCGGCGAGGTAGTTGTCGATGCGACTCGTCCACTCGTTGATAAACGAGTCGTAATCGGAGTTGCCGGTATTGGAGCTGTTCACCGTGGTGTCGATGGTGGTGTTGGCGTTATTGGCCTGGCTGTTGGAGTTGTTGCCGCTCACGCCCTCGCCCGAGAGCTTCTCGGCGGCAGCGGCCTTGTCGGCCTCGAGCTTGGCCAGCTCGGCGGCATTCTCCTGCTCGGCCTTTGCCTGGGCTTCGCTGCGAAGCTGCTGGGCCTGTGCCAGTGCGTCCTCGGCGGTTTTCTGCTCGGTCTCGAGTTGGGACTTGGCCTGCTCGAGCTCGGTCTTGTTCTGCTCGAGTTCGGTCTGCATCTTGTTGAGCTCTTCGATCTCATCGACGCTCGAGCTCGTGATCTGGTTGGTGTACTTGCAGGTGGTGATGAACTCGCCCAGGCTCTGCGCGTTGACCAGGAAGCTCACGATGGGGTTGGTGCCCTTCTGGTACTTATACAGATCGCGCATGGCGGAGCTCGCCTTGGCCTGTTGATCGGGAAGTTCGGCTTCGATCTTCTCGATGCTTGCCTCGTTAGTGTCGATTTGCTTCTGCAGATCCTCGAGCTTGGTGCGGGCTTCGTTGTAGGCACTCGTGGCGGTTTCGATTTTCTGCTGGGCAGCGGAAAGCTGATCCTGCGTTGCCTGCGAGGCGGCATAGGCTGCGACGGGGGAGAGCATCGGCGCGGCTGTCAGTGCAACGGCGAGCGCGGCGCTCGTGATGATACGAGCCGGCTTCGACGCGATGAGCGCTGCGGTGCGATGGTTCGAATGCTGCATCCAGTCCCTCTGCAATCAATCGTAGGTTATAGGTCGAAAGGTATTCTACTACTGCTTTCGACCTCAACTTGAACCTTAAAGGTTCTAAAGGGTCAAGTTGAACTTGAGGTTTTGGCCTTGACCTGCAGTTATAGTGAATTGTTAAGAAACCATAGAGTTCAACTTTAACGTTACGGAACCCTGCGGGCTCGATCATAAGCGCCTGCTTGCCATAGATATGGTGGAACTTTGGGAAGCGGCGGTTTGGCACGCTAGAATAAACCAGTTGCATAAAGACCGCCCATCGTACGGGCAGTTGATGATAGGAAGTTTCCATGGCATTGCAGTTTACTGAGCGCGAGTTTATACCCGTGCTGCTCGGCGGCGATATCAACGCCTATTCGGTGGCGCGCGCTTCTACGAGGAGTATCAGGTCAAGAGCCTGGTCTTTGGCAAGTATCAGACGGGTCCTGCATACCGCAGCCAGATTATCGACTATACGCCCAATGTGGATATCGACACCATGCCGGTCATGATCGAGACCGTCAACGGCATTGCACAGGCCAATCCCGATAAGAAGATTATCCTCATGGGCTGCGGCGATAACTACGTCGCGCTTGCCGCACAGGCTCAGGATGCCGGCCAGCTTGCCTCCAACGTCATCGCGCCCTATGCGCCCTACAGCATGCTCGAGCAGTGCCAGAAGAAGGAGATCTTCTACGAGCTGTGCGAGAAGCACGGTGTGCCCTATCCGCACACGTTTACCTTTACCATGCGATGCTCAACGCCCAGGGCGAGGCTTCCGCCGAGGTGCTCGACCAGATCGACTTCCCTTTCCCGATGATTCTGAAGCCCTCTGACGGCATCATGTGGTGGGAGCACGAGTTCGAGGGCCAGAAGAAGGCCTACGAGATTGCCGATCGCGCCGAGCTGGAGCAGGTCATTCGCGATGTGTACGCCAGTGGCTACACCGATGATCTCATCTTGCAGGACCGCGTGCCCGGCAACGACGAGTACATGCGCGTGCTTACCAGCTATTCCGACCGCAACGGCAAGGTTCGCATGATGTGCCTGGGCCACGTGCTGCTCGAGGAGCATCAGCCTCACGGCGTCGGCAACCATGCATGCATCATTACCGAGCCTAACGACGAGCTCATGGGCGGCGTGCGCAAGTTGCTCGAGGACCTTAAGTTTACGGGCTTCTCCAACTTCGACGTCAAGTACGACCAGCGCGATGGTTCGTTTAAGTTCTTTGACTTCAACACGCGTCAGGGCCGCAGTAACTACTACGTCACCAACAGCGGCTTTAACGTTGCCAAATACGTGGTGGATGAGTACGTGTACAACCGCCCGTTTGAGCCTGAGTTTGTGACGGCGCAGGACGAGGCGCTGTGGATGGTCGTCCCCATGGGCGTCGTTGACAAGTATGTCAAGGACCCCGAGCTACGTGCAAAGGCGCATCGTCTGGCCAAGGAGGGCAAGGCTGCCGATCCTTCGTTTATGAAGGGTGATTTTGTCTTTAACCGCTGGTTGCGCATGTGGCACACCAAGCTGCGTCACTTTAAGCTGTTCAAGACGTATTACAAGTAGATGAGCGCGGCGCTCGCCCGGTTTGCATCGGATGGGCGCGGGCATGATACGAGCAATTGCATGGGCGTCACCAAGGAGGCGGCGATGGAAAAGCTGGGAGTTATCGGCGGCATGGGCGCTGAGGCCACGTCGTATTACTACGACCAGGTCGTGCGTCATACGGCTGCTACCTGTGATCAGGAGCATATCGACATGGTGGTACTTTCCAAGTCGACAATGCCCGACCGTACGCTGGCCATCAAGACCGGCGAGCATGCCGAGCTGCTGGCGACCATGAAGGAATGTGCACGGGCGCTCGAGGGACTTGGCTGTGCTCATATCGCCATTCCCTGCAACACGTCGCACTACTTCTACGACCAGATTCAGTCGTTTACCAAGGTGCCGATTATCCACATGCCGCGTGAGTCGGTGCGCTATGCCCTGGCGGGCGCGGTGATGGGGGAGTGCGAGTTCGATCCCAACCTGAGCATGCCGTCCGAGCCGGTGCGCAAGATCGGCATCATGGGCACCGACGGCACCGTGGGTGCCGGCGTCTACGGGCGCGAGTGCGAGGCCGCGGGCGTCGAGGTCGTCTATCCCAGCGAGAAGCGCCAGGCCGACGTGATGTCGCTGATTTATGATGACGTGAAGGCCGGACGCGAGCCCGATATGGACAAGTTTGACCGCGTGATGTGGGAGTTCGCCCGCAGTGGCTGCGACCGCGTCATTCTGGCCTGCACCGAGCTCTCGGTGCTGAAAAAGTACCGAGAGATGCCCGAGATTACCCTTGACGCCATGGACGTCCTGGTGCGCGAATCCATCATCCGCAGCGGCGCACCCTACCGCCTGTAGCCATCGGCCTGCCAAAAAGGGACAGGTTTATTTTGGTAGGTTTTATCTGGGAAAACAGTAAGGCCCCGGCTCGCTTGATGTGAGCTGGGGCCTTTTGAATTTATCGGTTGCCGGTGGCGATGGGTTAGAACAGGAAGCCGAGGACAATGAGGGCAATGCTAACAATAAGCATGGCAATGTCCTGGCCCTTGATGGGGTAGCGCTTGTACGAGCTCGCGCGCGTGCGCAGGTAGAAGCCGCGCTGCTCGGCCGCCAAGGCCGTGGCATCGGTTTTACCCACGCTCGAGATCAGTAGCGGCACGCACAACGGCAGCATGAGCTGAAGCTTCTTGATGGGGTTCTTGGTGTCATACTCGATGCCGCGTGCGGTCTGCGCCTCCATGATGGCGTTCATCTCCTGGCCAAACACTGGCACAAAGCGCAGCGCCGTGGTAAAGGTGAAGGCATAACGATACGGAACGTGCAGCACCTCGACGCAGGCGTTGGCAAGGTCGTTGAGCTTGGTCACCATGAGCATCAGAATAAGCGGAAGCGCCACGCCCAGCAGACGCAGACAGGCCTTTGTTCCGGTGATGAGGCCTTCATCGGTGACAAAGCTCCACACCACATTGCCATCGCGCATAAAAGCCAGCTGCAGCACCAGCATGATGAGCGCGAGTGGAATCAGTAGCTTGAGCAGCGCGAGCAGGCGGTCGACGACACCGGCGTAGGCTCCCAGCGCGAGCGTGAGCGCCAGAAAGCCCAGCAGCGCCACATAGGTGTCGGACAAGAAAATGCCGATGATGATGGCGGCGGCGAGGCCCAGTTTGATGACGGGGTTCAGGCGGTGTAGCAGCGTGTCGCCCGGCATGTAGTCGATGACGTTAACCACGGCGGACCATCTCCTCGGTAATGCGAACGATATCAGTGACCTCACTCACCTGTGTAAAGGCGGGCGAGACGGTGGATGCCAGACGGCGCGAGAGTTCGATGACCTGGGGCGGCTCAACGTAGGCACGCTGCATGAGCTCGATGTTCGAGAACAGCTCGTGCGTGCGGCCGCGGTCGAGGATGCGACCGTTGGCCATCACCACGATGCGCTCGGCAAAGTCGGAAACGACTTCCATGTCGTGACAGACCATGATAATGGCGCAACCGCGCTCGGCCATGGTGCGCACCGTTTCCATCACGGTCATGCACTCGCGGTAGTCCAGGCCGCTCGTGGGTTCGTCGAGCACCACGATCTTGGGCTCGACCACTACAACGGATGCCAGCGCCACCATCTGGCGCTGGCCGCGTGACAGCGAGAACGGTGCCTCGTCGGCGGGCAGGCCAAAGCGGTCGATGACCAGCTGGGCGCGACGCAGGGCTTCGGCGCGGTCGATGCCGGCAAGCTCTAGACCAAAGGCGACCTCGTCGAGCACGGTGTCTTTGCAGATTTGGCGGTCGGGGTTCTGGAAAAGCGTTGCCACTTCGTGTGCGATGCGGCTCGTGGGAACCGATGCCGTGTCCAAGCCCGTAACGCGTACGCTGCCCGATGCGGGCTTGAGCAAACCCGTGAGCAGTTTGGTGAGCGTGGTTTTGCCGGCTCCGTTTTGGCCGACAATGCCCACGAGCTCGCCGGGGTAGAGCGTCAAGTTGAGGTCGTGGACGGCGGCGCCTCCATGGGGGTAGGAAAACTCGACATGGTCAAAGGTGAGCACCGGCTCGGCGTCTTTCGCATGCGGGCGCAGCGACGGCGCGTGCAGGGAGCCTGCGGGCGCCTGGGTATCGCTTGTCGCACGGTCGGGGTCGACGATTTCCGTGATCAGGCGTTCTGCCTCGTCGACATCCAGACAGGGCGTGCCGCTTACCAAGCCATCGGCCTCGAGACTGTTGAAGATGCGCGTGACGCGCGGGCAATCGACGCCGATGGTGCGGAGCTCGTCGGTGTGCGCGAAGACCTCATGCGGCTCGCCTTGCAGCGCGATCTGGCCGTGATTGAGCACCAACACACGGTTGCAGTACTCCGAAAGCAGAGCGACCTTTTGCTCAACGACGACGATGGTGATGCCGAGCGCGCGGTTTGCCTCGCGCAGCGTCTCGAAGACCAAGGTGGAACTGGCGGGATCAAGCGCTGCGGTTGGCTCATCGAGCACTAAGACGCGCGGACGCATGGCGAGGATGGCGGCGATAGCTACCTTTTGCTTTTGGCCGCCCGAGAGGGTGGCGATCTCGCGGTCGCGCAGGTCGCTAATGCCGACGGTCTTAAGCGTCTCGCACAAGCGCTGCTCGATCTGGTCATGCGGAACGCCAAAGTTCTCGAGACCAAAGAGCATTTCGTCCTCAACGACCGAAGCGACCATCTGGGTATCGATGTCCTGCAACACGCTGCCGACGATCTGCGATATGTCGGTGAGCGAGACCTCGCAGGTGTCGTGGCCGTCAACTAACACGGAGCCATAAAAGGCGCCGGTGTAGTGGTGAGGCACAGCGCCCGACAGACAGGCGGCAAGTGTGGACTTACCGGCGCCCGAGGGCCCGATGATGCCGATGAAATCTCCCTTGTTCACGCTGAGCGAAACGTGGCTGAGCGCCTGCTCGGTTTGCGTGCCATAGGAGAACGAGACATCGTCGACGTTGATGATCGTTTCCATGGATACCTTTCATAGTCATTGGGGACGTTCTTGCATGACTAGTCGTTTAAGAACGTCCCCAAATGCTCGTTGTTTGGGACAGTCTTTGGTGGTAAAGCCGAGCAGGTTAATTGAGCTTAAGGGCCTTCTGGATGGGCACGTAGAGGGCTCCGACCAGAATGGCGTTAAATACGGCGGTCATGGCGACGACGGGTAGCATGGCTGCGGCGAGCTCGCCCACCACGCCGAGCATGGCCATCTTGATGACCATGAAGATAACGCCGGAGACAAAGGTGGTCACGAATGTTGCGACGATGGCGATGCCAGGCTTAACCTGGCCGTCCTTGGCGGCGGCGTTGACAATGACGGCCATGAGCATAGCGGCGATGCCCTCGGCGGCAAAATCGACAAACGGCGAGGTGGTGGTGATCTGGATCACGGCCGCTGAGATGAGGCCAATGACGAGCGCTTGGCCAATGTTGGGACGAACGACCAGGATGGTGAGGCAGAAGGCCGAGATGATGAACTCGGGACTGATCATACCGCCCGAGATGCCCGAGATTGCCTTGCCGACGGTGAAGTTGAGGATGAAGCCTGCGGCAAGCAGAATGGCGAGCAGGACAAGGGCGTGGATATCGAGTTTGCCGCGGTCGGCGGTCTGGACGGTGCAGGGCTGGGCTGTGGCGGTGGTGTTCTGAGACATGGTAAAAGTCCTTTCAAAAAGGGGAGTGTAAGAGAAAAACGGAGGCGCGTGATGCGAATGCGATCGGGCTCGAGATAGAAAAAGGCCCCCGGTCGAAACCGGAGGCCTTCCAATCACCTAGAGCGCAAAAACAGGCGTGTGGGACTCACTGTCGACCGATCGTATTCGCATCACGCCACCACCAGTTGTTGAGGGACTTCATCGTGTTCATCATCTTGGTGGCTCCTTTCGTGATGCCGTAGCGCGGTCGCACCTAGTTGCTGTTGCGCTGCACTATAGCACAGCGAAGTGTGTGCGGGGAAATCTTTTTTGAAAAGATTTCGGCGACGTTTCCCGCCGGTCGAATGGGCGGCTGGGCGGGCGGGCGACCTTGGCCATCCCGCCCGTCTCTTGGAACGCAAGGGTCTTAGGCCTTCTTGCGACGATAGAGCACGAAGCCGCAGACACCGATGATGACGACGGCGCCAACGGCCATGGCGGCCATGTTGTTGCCCTCGGACTTCTCCTCGGTCGCCTCTTCCTCAGCCTCGGGCTCGGCAACGTCCTTATCGGAGAGAGCCTCGTCGGCGTAGGTGATGGACTCGACCAGGCAGTCGTTGTCGGCATCGTAGTCACTCGGGACGAACTCCTCGGAGAAGTCGCCCTCCTTGAGGTAGTCGCGCATCTCCTCGAGCATGGCCTTGCACTTGACGTAGGTGTTCTTGGTCGCTGCCTTGCCGGCCTTGTTGGCCAGGGCGGTGCGGGCCTCGGTGCCCTCGGCGGCCTGCATGGCCTCGTCGACGGTCAGGTTCTGCTCGATGAGCTCCTTCTGCAGGGCGTCGAGATAGGCGCGGACGCCGGTAGCGCAGTTGTCGCGGTTCTCATAGGCGAGCGTGTTGATGTCCATGAGGACGTAGTTGATGGAGTTCTTGGGCTCCTCGTTGTTCACGACGTCTTCCTCTTCACAGTGATCGAAGGAGACGTCCTGATCGCTGAAGTAGGGGCTGACCTCGGTGAGCAGTGCGGAATAGAGGGGGATAGCGACGGAGAACTCGGCGTTGGAGAGCATCTCCCACTGGATGGTCGCGATTTCGGGGTCCATGCCGTGACGGATCTGGAAGGTGTGGATCTCGGTGTTGCGGTTGGAGCCGATGGCATAGGCGCCGTCGGTGTTGGCGTTGAGGCCGGCGACATTCTCGCCGCGAGCGGCGAAGGAACGAATCATCTCAAAGGTGTTCCAGTCGGACTTGCCGGGCGTAAAGAACAGCGGCTGCATCTCGTGGACCAGGGCGCCGGTCGTCGCACGAGCGTCTTCGCGCTCGTCCTTGACGATCTCATAGTCGGTGCCCTCAGCAAGCGGAGCCATGAAGTAATCGCGGCCCTGGACATAGCGCGACCACTGGTGCATACCGGCCTCGCTAATCTCCTCGCCGTAGGTCTTGGCGACGTCGAACTTGCCGTCGGTGTACTCGGCAAAGCCCTTCTCCTTAGGCATGGACTCGATGCCCTCGGAGTGGAGGCAGTTCTCGGTGTCGTCGAGGTCGACGTCATAGGTGAGGTTGCCGATGTTGGGATTGAGCGAGGCGATATCGTCGGTGAGCCTCATGGCGATCCACTGATGGCCGGAAAGCGCTGCAAACAGCCAGGTCTCGTTGTTGTCGGCAATGATGATCTGGTCGTTGGAGCAGACGCCCTGCTCGTCAATCAAGCTGCCGAGGAGCTCGACACCCTCGCGGGCCGTGGCACTCTCGCCCAGAATGACGCTGGCGTAGTTGTACTCGCCGATGCCGGTCTCCTCGGTGACGGGGTCGGCTTCCTCTGCCTTCTCGTTATAGGAGGTGCTCAGCGTGGCAGAGCAGGAAACGCCCTTTTCGTTGATGCCAGCCTCGGAATATGCGTCGTAACGATCTTCCCACTGAGAGGGGTTGTCGCGAACGAAGGTGTAGCGGTAGGTTGCGCCCTTGGACTTGTACTCAAAGCCGGACTCGACCGAGGTGTACTTGCTGCCGTCCTTGTGTGCGGGCTCGATGCCAAAGTGCTTGATGTAGCGCGGGCCGAAGTCCTCGGAGCGTCCGTAGTACGTGTTGCCGTCTGCCGTGAGCTGGCTGCCCATGTAGATCTGGGTGCAAGCGAGCGCCGAAGTCGGCATGGCCATAATGGCCGCTGCTCCAAATGCAAGGCCGCAGCCGAGCTTCTTGAGCGTGTTGACAGGATGAGTAAACCTCATGATCCCTCCCAACTGTTGAAACCCCGCGAAACCGTACGGAGTTTCAGCTAATAAATACATCTACTAGTCTAAAGGAAGTGTAAAGAGTATTCATTCGACAACAGCTTTTACTCGATGAGCGTGAAGAAATATACGATGAGCGGATAATAATACTCATTTTATTGCTTTAGTTAAATAAAGGCACCCTGCATTTACTGTAGCTGAATAAAGCGCCAGACAATGCTCAAAAAGAAAACTCTCCCGCTGTTTAGGATTTGCATAAACAATGGGAGAGTCGATAACTGGATGAATATCATACCAATGTGGATTTACTTCTTTCGGCGGTGGATCACATTGATGGCGTAACCAACGAGCATGGCCAAGACGATGACGATAAAGCCAATCAGGGGATTGTCGTTCATGGGGTCCTCCTATTTTCCGAGCGGTGAAAAATCGTCGACGATGAGGTCGAGACATTGCGGCAGCGCGCGAGCGCCAAAGACGCCGGAGTTGCTGGAGATGATCTCTCCATCGAACTGCATACCCAGCGATGGCGTGCAGGTGATCTTGGCTTCCTTGGTCTGGATGATCTTAAACTGCGGACGGCCGAGCACTTTGCCAGCGGGGTCGAGCGCGGCGGTAATTACCGTGGGGAGCAGCTGCATCGTGCGCACGGGCTCAATAACGACGATGTCGACCATGCCGTCGTCCATGCGGCAGTTGGGGAACAGGTTGATGTCGTTTTGGATGACCGAGGTATTGCCTGCCATGCAGCAGATGCCGTCGAGCTCCTCGACAATGCCGTCGTGCTCAATGGTAAAGTGCGCCACCGTGGGGTTGGGCGTGGCGAGCGCGGAGAGGAAGTAGCGATCTCGCCAATGTCGTTTTTGGTGGGAGCGGCCTTCATCATGATCTCGCGTCGAAGCCCGAGCCGGCGATGATGATAAAGCCGTGGCGCTTCTCGTTGCCGTTCTCGTCGAGCCAAAAGAGCTCACCCATGTCCACTTTGACCGTGCGGCCGTCGCGGCAACCTTGGCGAGTGCCGCCGCCTTCGGGGGCATTGCCGATGTTGTTAAAGAACAGGCAGGCCGTGCCGGAGGGGAAGACAAGCGTGGGGACACCGCACCCGCGCATCTGGTCGAGCACGTTGGAGACGGTGCCGTCGCCGCCCGAAACGACCACGCGATCGAACTCGCGAACGTCCGCTACCGCGTCCTCGGGCTCCATGCCATCGCCGATAAAACGCATCACGACCTCGTCGCCGCCCTGCGCGAGGGCGTGCGTGAACGCGTAGATTTCATCTGAGCTGGGGCCCGATGCCGGGTTGTGGATGATAAGGCAGCGCATACTTACGTTCCCGTTCTGTGACTAACCGAGTATAGTTGTAGAGCAATGCCGATATCCTACCCGTGTTTTTCGGGCCTAACCTTATTCGATGGGTTGATATGTACATTTCCACACATCAGGCTCTGGTCGACTTTTGCCAGCGCGCCCGCGAGTTCGACGCGATCGCCGTCGATACCGAGTTTTTGCGCGAGCGCACGTTTCATCCGCGCCTGTGCCTGGTCCAGATTGCCACCCCCGCCGAGAGTGTCGCTGTCGATCCGCTGGTGATCGACGACCTGTCGCCGCTTGCCGAGCTTATGGCCGACGAGGGCGTGGTCAAGGTATTCCATGCTTGCTCACAGGACATGGAAGTTATGCTCCATACCGTGGGCGCACTGCCGCGACCGATTTTTGACACGCAGGTTGCCGCCGCCTTTTTGGGCGAGCGCCAGCAGATTTCGTATGGTGCGCTCGTTCAGACGTTCTGCGGCGTATCACTGCCCAAGACCGAGTCGCTGACCGATTGGTCGCGCCGCCCGCTGAGCGATAAGCAGATCGAGTACGCGATCGATGACGTCAAGTACTTAATCGTCGCCTATACCGAGATGATGAGCGCCTGCGTGAGCTGGGCCGCGTGGACTGGGTGCTCGACGAGTTGCGTCCTTTGGCCGACGAGTCGCACTACCGCGCCGACCGCCATGAGGCATTCCGCAAGGTCAAACGCATCAACTCGTGTAGCCGCCATCAGCTGGGCATTGCGCGCGAGCTTGCCGCTTGGCGCGAGGACCGCGCCGAGCGTCGCAACATCCCGCGCAAGTGGGTCATGTCCGACGATACGCTGCTGGCCCTGGTTAAGCGCAATCCCGTGCGTGTCGAGGAGTTCCGTAGCATCCGCGGTACCGACCAGCTGGGGGAGCGCGACGTGGATGGCGCGTTGATGGCCATCAAGCGCGGCGCAAGCTGTCCGCACGATCGCCTGCCGCTCATGGTGCGCGGGCATCGCCAGATTTCGCCGGAGCTTGAGAGCGTGACGGATCTCATGTACGCGCTCATCCGCCTGGTTGCGAGCGCTCGGGCGTGGCGACCTCGGTCATTGCCTCGCGCGATGACCTGGCCGACTACATTGAGCATCCTGAGCAAAGCCGTTTGCGCGAAGGTTGGCGTTTTGAGCTTGTGGGCTCGCGCCTGGACGATTTGCTCTCGGGCAATATGGGACTCACCGTGAAGGACGGCAAAATCGAGCTCCTGTAGGTATATAGTTACGCGGTTTTACCAAACCGCCTAACAGCTCGACGCTGCAAACGGCCGAGAGCGGCAATCTGACGTTCAATCGTCGCTCGCGTACCAAAGTACGCGTCGCTTCTCTTTCACGTCACCTTGCTCGCTTTCGACCGTTTTCGCTGACGGTGCCAAAACATCGATGCTGATTTGCTTGCCAGCTGAGTGGTAGAATGCCTCCAACGTGTAATTCGATTCGGAGGAATTCGCATGCCCTATTACTATGGTTACGGCTTTGGCATCGACCCGCTGTACCTGCTGGTTGTCCTTGTTTGTACGGTGCTTGGTCTTGCGGCGCAGAGCTATATCAACTCGACGTACAAGACCTGGTCCAAGGTTCGCTCGGACGGCGACACGGGTGCCACGGTCGCTCGCCGCATGCTCGACGCCAACGGTTGCAACGCCGTGGGTATCAAGGGTGTTGCCGGTGAGCTCACCGACCACTACAACCCGCAGGATAACAACCTGTATCTCTCGGACGCTAACCGTTCGGGCGGATCGGTCGCAAGCGTTGCCGTGGCCTGCCACGAGGCGGGTCATGCCGCCCAGCGTCAGAGCGGTTACGCCATGATGAAGGTTCGCACCGCCCTGGTCCCGGTCGTCAACTTTACCCAGAACACCTGGACCATCGTGTTGCTCTTGGGCCTGTTTATGAACATCGCCGGGCTCACGACCCTCGCATTGATCTTCTTCTCGTTTAGTGTGCTGTTCCAGTTGGTTACGCTGCCGGTCGAGATTGATGCCAGCCGACGTGCTGTGGCGTACATCGAGCAGTCGGGTATGAGTTCCAAGCAGGTCAACGGCGCCAAGAAGGTGCTGACGGCAGCGGCGCTTACCTATGTGGCCGCAGCGCTCACTTCGATCATTCAGCTGCTCTACCTGATGGCCCGCTACAACAGAAACTCCAACCGATAACAAATTGGCTTGACAGGCGCCGTGGGGGTTTGTGTCCCTGCGGCGCTGTACTATGAGTTGGACTTAAATTTGCACGGGGCCGGAGCCCTTGTGCGCGATGACGAAGGGGGGCTGCGTGGCAGGCTGGAATCTAACCGGCAATGCCGTTTCCGCCGAGTTCGACGGTTCGGACGAGCAGGAGCGCAAGGAGCTCAGCGTGAGCCAGGCGGTAGAGATCGCTGCCGGTGCGCTCGATGCCATTCCGCAGCTGAGCGTTCTGGGCGAGGTCACGGGTTTTCGTGGTCCTAACGCCCGAAGCGGCCACTGCTATTTCCAGATCAAGGACGACTCGGCCGCCGTCGACTGCATTATCTGGAAGGGCGCCTATCTCAAGCGCACCTTCGATCTGCGCGATGGCATGCAGGTGAGCTTTAAGGGCAGCTTCAATCTCTATAAGCCCACGGGTCGCATGAGCTTTGTTGCCCGCTCGTTTTCGTTGGCGGGGGAGGGTCTGCTGCGTCAACAAGTGGCGCAACTGGCCGAAAAGCTACGCCGCGAGGGCCTGATGGACGAAGCGCGCAAGCGCCGCATCCCGGTGTTCTGCTCCCGCGTGGCGGTCGTCACCTCGCTTTCGGGTGCCGTAATCGACGACGTCAAGCGCACGTTGCGTCGTCGCAACCCGCTCGTCGAGCTCGTCTGCGTGGGCGCCAAGGTTCAAGGCGAGGGTGCGCCGGCCGAGCTCATCGAGGGCTTGCGCCGCGCCGCTTCCATTACGCCGGCGCCCGACTGTATTTTGCTGGTGCGCGGCGGCGGCTCCTTTGAGGACCTCATGACCTTTAATGACGAGGAGCTTGCCCGCGCGGTGGCGGCTTGTCCTGTGCCCGTGGTGACCGGTATTGGCCATGAGCCCGATACCTCGATTTGCGACATGGTGAGCGACCGTCGCGCCTCCACGCCAACGGCAGCGGCAGAATCGGTGGCGCCGGCTATGACGGAGTTGGCCGACGTGCTCGAGACGCGCCATCAGCGTCTGGGCGCCGCGATGGCTTCGATGATCGGGTCGGATCAGGTCGATCTGGAAATGCTCGACCAGCGCGGTCGTCGAGCCTGGGATGCCTATACGGCTCGTCTGGGCGACGCGCTCGATGCAGCCGCATGCCGCCCGTGCCTCAACGACCCCACGTTTATGGTCGAGCGTCGCGAGTCCGAGCTTGCCCTGACGGCCGATCGTCTGTCCGGCGCCATAACGCGTTCGGTTGGGGCCTTCCGCTCCAACTTCGAGCGTCTGCCCGAGCGGTTGATCGCAAGCACCTCAGGGCTCGATGGCAAGCGCCATGCGCTCACACTTGCGAGCTCCCGTCTGGAGCATCAGGGGCGCACGATGCTCAGCAAGCCTGCGTCCGACTTAGGCCGAGCTGCCGCGTCGCTCGATGCCCTGTCGCCGCTCAAGGTGCTTGCCCGCGGTTACTCCATCGCGTACAGCGATGATGGGGTGGCTGCGAGCGCCAAGACCTTTAAGCCCGGCGACGCCATCCGCGTGCGCATGGCAGACGGCAATGTGGCGGCAACGGTCGATGCGGTCGAGTAGGCCGCGTTACATAGCGATAAACCTTTAGGAAAGGAAACAGATATGGCAGAGAAGACCCCGGTCGAGCAGCTTACGTACAAGCAGGCTTCGCAGGAGTTGGAACTCATCATCCGCAGCTTGGAGTCGGGCGATATGGAGCTCGAGGAGTCACTCGAGAGCTATACCCGCGGCGTCGAGCTCCTCAAGAGCCTGCGCACCCGCCTGTCCGATGCCGAGCAGAAGGTCTCGGTGCTCCTTAAGGACGTCGACGGCAACGACGTGCTCGCCGACGGCGAGGCCGCCAACACCGACGACAAGCTTTCGTTCTAACCATCCCGACCAAATATAATTACCTTGGTCTGTGAGAAAGGAACCAGCCATGTGTGATTGCATCTTCTGCAAAATCGCCAACCACGAGATTCCCTCAACCGTTGTCTATGAGGACGACCAGGTCATCGCCTTCGACGACCTCAACCCCCAGGCGCCGGTCCACACGCTCGTGATCCCCAAGAAGCACTACAGCGACATCGCCGACAACGTGCCGGCCGAGACCATGGGCGCCATGGCCCACGCCATCCACGAGGTTGCCAAGGCCAAGGGCTTGGAGGACGGTTTCCGCGTCATCTCCAACAAGGGCGTCAACGCCGGCCAGACCGTCATGCACTTCCACATGCACGTCCTCGGCGGCAAAAACCTGGGCGAGAACCTCATCTGAGGACGCTTCTTCCGTGCAATGAAACGGAAGCTCTGGCACCGATAACTTATATATCAACGCAATAAACCCGAGCGCGAGGGCGTTTGGGTTTATTATTGAAGCGTATGTAACCTGGCGGCGCCACACCGCCTGTTAGTAGGGAGACACATGAACGTTCTGGTCGTCAACGCAGGATCTTCGACCCTTAAGTATCAGGTCATCGATACCAAGTCCCACAAGGTGTCCGCAAAGGCTCCTGCGAGCGCGTCTGCTTTACCGGCGGTACCTTCACCCACGCTGCCAACGGCTCCAAGAAGGTGACCGAGAACATCGAGTTCCCCGACCACAAGGTCGCCATCGAGGTCGTCCTGAAGGACCTCGAGGCCAACGGCGTCAAGATCGAGGGCATTGGCCACCGTATCGTTCAGGGCGGCTGGTACTTTGGCGATTCCTCCCTCGTCGACGAGGACGTCCTCGCCAAGATCCGTGAGGTCGCCCCGCTGGCGCCGCTGCACAACAACCCCGAGGCCAACGTTATCGAGTTCTGCCTGGAGCAGTATCCCGACCTGCCCAACGTCACGGTCTATGACACCGCTTTCCACTTCAACATGCCCGAGGTCGCCAAGACCTACGCCCTTCCCAAGGATGTTTGCGACAAGCTGCACATCCGTAAGTACGGCGCCCACGGCACCAGCTATCGTTACATCTCCAAGAAGGTCGCCGAGATGACCAACGGCGAGGCCCGCAAGGTTGTCGTGTGCCACATCGGCTCCGGTGCCTCCCTGTGCGCCATCGAGGACGGCAAGTGCATGGATACCACTATGGGCCTCACTCCGCTCGACGGCGTCATGATGGGCACCCGCTGCGGCTCCATCGACCGGCTACCGTGTGCTACCTGCAGCGCGAGGGCGGCTACACCTTCGACGAGGTCGACGAGATGATGAACAAGAAGTCCGGCCTTTTGGCTGTGACCGGTGGCAAGACCAACGACTGCCGCAACGTCGAGGAGCTTGCCGCCGCCGGCGACCCCGAGGCTCAGCTCGCCTTCGACATGTTCGTCTACAAGATTGCCGCCAAGGCTGCCGAGATGGCCACTTCCATGTGCGGCATGGACACGCTGGTCTTCACCGCCGGCATCGGTGAGCACGCTCCGGCCGTTCGCGCCGGCGTTGCCGACCGTCTGGCCTTTATGGGCGTCAAGATGGACCATGCCCGTAACGCCCTGCGTGGCGACGGCGCTTGGTGCCTGTCTGCCAAGGATTCCAAGGTCAAGATCTTCGTCATCCCCACGGACGAGGAGTTCATGATCGCTTCCGACGTCGAGCGCATCGTCAACGGCAAGTAATTGCAAGAGGGGAGGGGCTGGACGACCAAGTGTCGTTTAGTCCCTCTTTTGCGCTCGTTGGGCGATATGCTGATAGCTATTTATCAAGATATGATAACTTCTTATTAAAATACGGCCGCCTTAAGGGGTCTGCGTCGGCCGTATTGCACTGCAAAGGAGTCTCATGAACGTACTTGTTGTCAACGCCGGCAGTTCAAGCCTTAAATATCAGCTTTTGGATACCGATACCCGCGAGGTTTTCGCCAAGGGCAACTGCGAGCGTATCGGATCGGACATGGGCATCTTTGGCCACTCCGAGAACGGTGGCGCCAAACAGACCGAGGAGGTTCCCTTCCCCGATCATCGCTCTGCTATCGCTCGCGTGCTCGAGGAGCTCGAGAAGACCGACTTTACGATTGATGGCATTGGACATCGCATCGTTCAAGGCGGCTGGCACTTCGATGATTCTGCGGTCGTCGACGACGAGGTCATGGCTAAGATTCTCGAGGTGGCACCGCTTGCTCCGCTGCACAACTACGGCGAGGCGGCGGCGATTGAGTATTGCCGTGAGAAGTATCCGGAGCTGCCCAACGTGGCCGTCTTCGACACCTCGTTTCACATGACCATGCCCGAGGTTGCCTACACTTACGCCCTGCCCAAGGACGTGTGCGACAAGTACCACGTGCGCAAGTACGGCGCCCACGGTACGAGCCACCGCTACGAGTGGATGATGGCCAAGGAGATCCTGGGCTCGCGCTGCCACCGCCTGCTTTCGTGCCACCTGGCAACGGCGCCTCGCTCGCAGCCATCGAGGACGGCGTGTGCCGCGACACCACGATGGGCCTCACGCCGCTTGACGGCTGATAATGGGAACCCGCTGCGGCTCTATCGACCCGGCTACCGTGTGCTACCTGCAGCGCGAGGGCGGCTACAGCTACCAGGAAGTCGACGACATGATGAACAAGCAGTCTGGTCTGCTTGCCATCTCAGGTATCTCCAACGACGCCCGCGACATCCGTACGCGCGCTTCCGAGGGAGATGAGCGCTGCCTGCTCGCCTTCGATATGTTCGCCTACAAGGCTATGCAGCAGGCCGGCTCCATGATCGCTTCTATGGCGGGCGTGGATACCATCACCTTTACTGCCGGCATCGGCGAGAACGACTGGTCGATCCGTAAGGCCTTCTGCGACTGCTTTGAGTGGCTGGGCGTGCGCATCGACAACAACAAGAACCGCGAGGCCGTGGGCAACGGTCCGCAGGTCATCAGTGCCGCCGGTTCCGCCGTCACGGTCATGGTCATCCCCACCGACGAGGAATACATGATCGCCCACGACGTCGAACGCCTGACCAAGAACAACTAACGCACCCGTTTGCATGTAAACGAAAGGCCTCCAGAGCAACAGCTCCGGAGGCCTTTTCACTAGCATACGGAAATTCCAGTCCCAAAGTGATCATCGCCGGCAACGCCTGCACTTTCAGCAACGACACCCATCCGTTCAGATTTTCAGACTCAGCTCGTAGTCAAGCCGCCGTCCACTCCAGATAGCCTGACTGCCACGTGGCGGCAGGGACCCTACAGGGTAAAGCTCTGAAAACATTCCGCAGGACGCATGAAACCCCCGCCGCACGAAGTGCGCAGCGGGGGTTTCATGCATGTCCGAGGACGTTTTCAGAGCTTTACCCTGTAGGGTCCGAGGGGATACGTCCGCTACTCAGCCATCTGAGCCTGGACGGCGGTGATGGCCACGACACCCACGATGTCGTCGGCAGAGCAGCCGCGCGACAGGTCGTTGACCGGCTTGGCGATGCCCTGCAGGATGGGGCCGTAAGCGTCGGCGCCGGCGAAGCGCTGGACCAGCTTGTAGCCGATGTTGCCGGCCTCGAGGTCGGGGAACACCAGCACGTTGGCCTTGCCGGCAACGGAGGAGCCGGGAGCCTTGAGCTGGGCGACGGTGGGGACGATAGCGGCATCAAGCTGCAGGTCGCATCGATGGCGAGCTCGGGAGCCTTCTCGTGGCAGAACTTTACGGCCTCCTGGACCTTCTTGGCGACCTCGCCGCCGGCGGAGCCCATGGTGGAGTAGGAGAGCATGGCCACGTGCGGCTCAACGTTGCCCATGAAGGTGGACCAGGAGTGAGCGGAGGCGATGGCGATCTCGGAGAGCTCGTCGGAGGACGGGTTGATGTTGAGGCCGCAGTCGGCGAAGATCAGCGTGCCGTCGGTGCCGAACTGCGGGGTGTCGGTGCACATCACGAAGAAGGCCGAGACCAGCTTGGTGCCCGGGGCGGTCTTGAGGATCTGCAGCGCGGGGCGCAGGGTGTCGGCGGTGGAGTGGCAGGCGCCGGAGACCAGGCCGTCGGCATCGCCCATCTTGACCATCATGGTGCCAAAGTAGGTAGCGTCCATCACCTGGGCGCGAGCCTGCTCGATGGTGACGCCCTTCTTGGCGCGGAGCTCGGCAAACTTCTGCGCGTACTCCTCGTGCTTCTCGGCATTGCGCGGATCGATGACGGTAGCGCCGGGAACGTTGATCTCGTCGGGGTTACCCAGGATGACGATCTTTGCCAGGCCCTCCTCGATGATCTTGGTGGCCGCGACGATGGTGCGCGGATCCTCGCCCTCGGGCAGGACGATCGTCTTAAGGTCGGCCTTGGCGGCAGACTTCATACGGTTTAGGAAATCGCTCATGTTACTCCTTACAAGCGTTTCGCTAAGCTCCAGGCGCCCGGCTGCTCACGAATAAACCCGCTGCTAGCGGGTTTACCTTTCAATTATGTACGCCGCGGTGCTTGAGCTTTCCTTGTGTGGCAAGCTCATTATAGGATGCATTAGCGCTATAATCGCTCTGATAAATATGTCTCGAAGAATGTTCGAGAAAAGCCCAGCTAACGAGCCCGTGGCTTTTGACAAGGAGTATCGATGCAGATTACCTCAGGCCTGCCTGAAGGCTTTAACGCCGGCGCATACGACATGATTGTTGTCGGTGCCGGATATGCCGGTGCCGTTTGTGCCCGCCGTCTCGCCGAGACCATCGGCTATCGCGTTGCCGTTCTGGAGCGTCGTAGCCACATTGCGGGCAACGCTTACGACTGCGCTGATGAGGCCGGGATCCTTATCCACGAGTACGGTCCGCACATCTACCACACTTTTAACGAGCGCGTCCATAATTTCCTGTCGCGCTTTACCAAGTGGACGGACTATCAGCACAAGGTGCTCGCCAACATCAACGGTACCCTTATGCCCGTGCCCTTTAACCACGCGAGCCTCAAGCTCGCCTTTGGCGATGAGCGCGGCGAGGAGCTGTATCAGAAGCTCGTGGAGACCTTTGGCAAGGACGTCAAGGTGCCCATTATGGAGCTGCGCAAGAAGAACGACCCGGATCTTGTCGAGGTCGCCGATTACGTCTACGAGAACGTCTTTTTGCATTACACCATGAAGCAGTGGGGTCAGACGCCCGACCAGATCGATCCCTCGATCACCGGCCGCGTTCCCGTCTTTGTGGGCGACGATGACCGCTACTTCCCGCAGGCTCCCTTCCAGGGCATGCCGCAGGACGGCTATACCGCGCTGTTCGAGCACATGCTCGACCACGATCTGATTGATGTGTTCTGCGACGTGGACGCCCGCGACCTCTTCGAGATCGACGAGACCACCGTCAAGATCGACGGTAAGGTCTATGGCGGCGAGATCGTCTACACCGGTCCGCTTGACGAGCTGTTCAACCTCGACCTGGGCGCTCTACCGTACCGTACGCTCGACATGAAGTTCGAGACGCTCGATATGGACCAGTTCCAGCCCGTGGGCACCGTCAATTACACCACGAGCGAGGATTACACGCGTATCACCGAGTTCAAGAACATGACTGGTCAGGTCCTGCCCGGCAAGACCACCATCATGAAGGAGTATTCCAAGGCCTATACGCCCGGCTCGGGCGAGACGCCCTATTACGCCATTCTGGAGCCCGAGAACCGCGAGCTCTATGAGCGCTATCTTGAGCGCGTCCAGAACCTGACGAACTTCCACCCGGTGGGTCGCCTGGCCGAGTATCGTTACTACGATATGGATGCCGTGACCAACTCTGCCCTCGATCTTTCGGATGAGATTATCGCCTGCCATGCATAAAGTCATATCATTCGGTATTCCCTCGTATAACGCCGCCAAGGACATGGACCATTGCATCACCTCCATTCTGGAGGGGAGCAATTACGCCACCGATATCGAGATCATCATCGTCGATGACGGTTCCAAGGACGAGACGGCAGCTAAGGCCGACGAGTGGGAGACGCGTTATCCCGGCATCATTCGCGCGGTGCATCAGGAGAATGGCGGCCACGGCATCGCCGTCCTCTCGGGCTTGCGCGAGGCACAGGGCACCTACTACAAGGTCGTCGACTCGGACGACTGGCTCGATGGCGCAGCCTATCGACTATGCTTTCGATCCTTCGCGGTTTTGAGGAGCGCGACCAGCGCGTCGACCTCTTTATCTCGAACTATGTGTACGAGAAGGTTTACGAGGGCACACACACCGCTATCGGCTACAAGTTTGCCCTGCCGCGAAAAAAGATCTTTACCTGGGACCAGATTGGTCATTTCCGTCTGGACCAGAATCTGCTTATGCACAGCCTGTGCTATCGCACGGATGTGCTGCGCGCGTCCAATCTGCCCATGCCGCCGCACACGTTCTATGTAGACAACATCTACGCCTACGTGCCGCTGCCGCGTTGCAAGACCATGTACTACGCCGACATCGACCTCTATCGCTACTTTATCGGCCGTGAGGGCCAAAGCGTCAACGAAGCCACGATGGTCAAGCGTCTGGACCAGCAGTTCCGCGTGACGCGCATCATGATGGAGTCGTTCCATCTGTACGGCGATGTCGAGTCGTCGCGTCTGCGCTCGTACATGATGGGCTATTTCACCATGATGATGGCAATCTGCTCGGTGCTTACTAAGCTTTCCGACGAGGATTGTGCCGACGAGCGCCTGAAGACGTTGTGGAGTGATTTAAAGGCCTATGACGAGCGTATGTATCGTCGTGCACGCTACGGTGTGGTCGGCTTCTTCACCAACCTGCGCGGTCGGGCTGGTGACAAAACCACACTCGGCCTATACCGTCTTGCCTCAAAGATCTTCAAATTCAACTAGCTGCTGAGTAATCGCTGCTGATGGGTTGACTGGGCCCCTTGGCTTAGTTTGCTACTGCGAACAGTCCTGCTCGCACGAAAGCACATTAAGTGCTTTCCGGCTCGTGCGGAACTTGTATCAAACTAAAGGCCAAGGGGCCTCTGCTACAAGAATCGATTGTCAGGCTGCCAGAATTTGAAGATCTTAGACGCGCGGTACACAGGGGCCTGGGCTGAAAGGGATTTAGTTGAGTAGGTTGCCCGGTGGGTCTTGGTTATGTTTGTCGCGAGTTCCGCACGAGCCGAAGAGCACTTAATGTGCTCTTCGTGCGAGCCAGGACTGTAGAGCAGCAAACATAACCAAGACCCACCGGGCAACCGGACGAGTTAGTTTACTTCGCGGCGCCGGGGATGCCGTGGGAGGTTTTAGCGGTTTTGGCTCCGTTTACGATGGCAGCTTCTAGGGCCCTTACTGCGAGCATACCCAGCAGGTCTAGGGGAACGGCGGCGCTTGCCTGGGCTCCCAGTTTGCCGCTGGCAAGGGTGTAGATGGTGTCGCCGTCGTTGGTGGTGTGTGTGGGGCGGATGGCGTGCGCGTAGGCGTCTGCTGCCATTTGGGAGACTTGGTAGCCCGCGCCCTTAGGTGAGCTCCATGTTGGTGACGATGCATGCGTTGGATGGTGGTGCTTGGATGGCCGG
>ENA-OQCF01000217-OQCF01000217.1-human-gut-metagenome-genome-assembly--contig:-NODE-217-length-22013-cov-2.576533_pt1 | contig 22013 bp, 24 predicted proteins | sample MGYA00242756_ERZ504573 | MGnify/ENA primary metagenome ERZ504573 (study PRJEB26092, sample SAMD00036240) | human gut metagenome | host: Homo sapiens | study: EMG produced TPA metagenomics assembly of... | reverse complement strand
ATTTTGTCTGCCCCTGCTTCTTTTGGCACTTTCAATCGTGCGAGATAGAAGATGAGTATATGTATGATAAGGGGCTTTACACCATAGATTGGGATGCGGCTGCCGACAGCAGTTCTGTGACCCTGATAGATCGTTTCTGGAATACGGAAGAGAATTATTTCAACTACGGGAATGACGGTTCAATCAAGGATTTCCATTATTGGCCGCAGGCTCATGCTATGGATGTGATGATAGATGCTTACAATCGTACCGGAGATAGCAAGTACAGCGACTTGTTTGACAAATGGTATGTCGGTATCAAGGCAAAGAACGGTGGCAGTTATTGGAACAACTTTTATGATGATATGGAGTGGATTGCTCTCACCATGATTCGCTTGTACGAAGTTACTGATGAAAACAAGTATCTGGAAACTTCTCAAGAGATGTGGAATGAAATCAAGACCGGTTGGAACGATTACGCAGGTGGTGGCATTGCTTGGACTCACGACCAGCTATGGAGCAAAAATGCTTGTTCCAACGGCCCTGCTGCTTTGATTGCTGCTCGTCTTTACCGTATTAACGGGAATCAGGAGGATTTGGATTGGGCTGTCAATATTTATAAATGGGAGCGTGAAAATTTATTTAACCCTGCTACCGGCGCCATCTATGATAATGTGAACGGTGAGACGGGTGAGTTGAGTACACTTTCTCTTTCTTATAACCAAGGTACATTCTTGGTGCTGCTTACGAACTGTATAAGATCACAGGAGAAGAGTCCTATTTGAAAGATGCTCGTAAGGCTGCCAATTTCGCTATCAGTAATAGCAGCATGATAGATACTGGAAATAATTTACTTCGTGATGAAGGCGATGGTGACGGAGGTTTGTTTAAGGGTATTTTCATGCGTTATTATGTGCAGTTGATTATGGAACCGAATTTGGACCCCATATATAAGAAGAAATTCATCACTTTCTTTAACAATAATGCTGAAATCTTGTGGCGAAAGGGAATCAATAAACTTGATTTGCTGTATAATACTAACTGGGCAATGAACAATAGCGGCAACAACCATCTGACTACGCAGACAAGTGGTTGTACTTTGATTGAAGCCAAAGCTCTCTTTGAAAAGAGCCTGAAATAAGTTAGCAATTAAAAGTGTGTCGAAACTCAATCTGGTTATTGGGTTTCGGCACATTTTTTTTTAGAGCCAGTTTTAATTGGCAGTTATTTTGGAAATAATGTTTTTAGAGACAACAGTTTTTTATATAAAATAAACACAAAAGATGAAACAGAATCAATATTTATTTCTACTGTTCGCCCTGATTGTTCTGACGGGCTGTGGCGGTACGCAGAAGAAATTAACCGAATATGTCAATCCTTTCTTGGGTACGGCTACTTTGTGGGAGCCTGAGGACTTAGGGTATACGCGCAAAATAAAGTCACGTACATGGGGTGCGGAAACTTATCCGGGTGCTACCTTGCCCAACGCAATGGTGCAGCTCAGCCCCGTTACACAGTTTCGTAGCGGTGCGGGCTATCAATATGAGGACACTGTGATTTATGGTTTTTCACATACTGCTAAAGGGCATTGGAACTTGTTGCATGTCCCCATGTTGCCAGTGGTGGGAACTATCGCTCCGGGTAATTATTGCTCCGGGTTTAGTCACGAGAAGGAATCTGCGCATCCGGGGTATTACCAAGTTTATCTGGAACGCTATAAAGTGAACGCCGAGTTGACCAGTACCTTGCGTTGTGCCTACCATAAATATACTTTCGGCAAGGGCGACGATAAGTCATTATTGGTAGACATCCGCCGTTCTAATAATGATGTCCGTGATTGGAAGATTGAGAAGGTTGACGATAATACGTTCACGGGTTATCAAGATGGCGATGGTAAAATCTACTTTTACGCTAAGACCAACTATAAAATAGGCCAAGTGGAAATGGTAAAAGACGACAAACATGAGGTGGCTGTGCTGCGTTTTATCGACAGCAAAGGTGTTGAACCTTTGGAAGTGAAGGCTGGTTTCTCGTTTGTGAGTATAGAGAATGCTCAAATGAATTTGAAGGCCGAAATGTTGAACAAAAGTTTTGCACAAGTGGCAGAAGAAGCTGATGCGGCTTTGGGAAGCACTCCTCTCCAAGATTCAAGTTGCAGGTGGCACGGAACGTGAAAAGAGATTGTTTTATTCTACTTTCTTCCATGCTTTTAAATGGCCGGCTTTGCGTAGCGATGTGAATCATGAATATACTGATGTCCGTGGCGAAGTAGTGAATAACGGCTTCCACTATTACACTGACCCTTCTTTTTGGGACGATTATCGCAACAAACTGGTACTCATAGGTATGATTTCTCCCGATGTGACTACTGACATCATTAGGTCTATTATTGACAAAGGTGAGAAGCGTGACGGCTACATGCCCACCTTCTTCCATGGTGATCACGCTTCCACTTTTATTTCTGGTTCTTGGTTGCGTGGTTTGCATGATTTCGATCTGGAGCGTGCTTATAAGTTGATTCTGAAAAATGCTACGGTGCCCGGTAAAGGAGGACGTCGCTATTTGGATGAGTATATGGAGCGAGGTTGGATTGCTGAAAAAGACACAGTGAATGTACACATGGGACGAATACAAAGGGGCTGTGACCAAGACCCAGGAATATGCTTACGATGACTATGCCGTAGCCTTGGTAGCCAAGGAGCTGGGAGATGAAGCCAACTACAAACTGATGATGGAACGCTCCAACAACTACAAGACGCTATTCGACCCCTCTACCGGCTTTTGGAGAGGTAAGATTGACGATGGTAGCTGGATTCAGGATTTCGATCCGTATTATCCCTATTACCAGTACATGTACCGTGAGGCCAATGCATGGAACGCCCTCTTCTTCGCCCCCCACGACCCCGAAGGCATGATTAAGCTCTATCCCAGTAAAGAGGCGGTGGAGGCTAAACTGGATTCCTTATTCAGCGAACCGTGGAGAGGTTACGAGGCCCACAACCTGACCGGATTCATCGGAAACTATTGCCACGGAAACCAGCCGGGACACAGCATTCCTTACACCTATTATTTCATAGACAAACAAGAGAAAGCCAATGCATTCTTGACAGTCTGATGAACCACTACTATGACATGGGTGCCGACAAGCTGGCTTATGCAGGGATGGATGATGCCGGCGAGATGTCTTCGTGGTATGTGCTCAATGCTATTGGACTTTACACTTATTCGCCTGCCGATCCTGAATATATTGTTACTGTTCCCTTGTTCGATAAAGTGACGTTCAATCTGAATGGTCGTCCCTTTACGATTGTGAAGAAAGGAAGCGGCAAGAAGATTATTGACATTACTTATGACGGTAAAAAGATTGACGGTTACTTTATCACCCATGACCAACTGAGGGAGGGCAAGGAACTGGTGATTACTACGGAATAGATAAACAATGGAGTTATGAAAAGAAATATACTGCTTCTATTCACATTCTTTGCTTGCATTACTGTACAAGGGCAGACTCCGGTTCGTTTGGTTGATCTGAGGAGCGAACATCTTGACAGACCTATAGGTTTGGATAATCCCGTTCCACGCCTTTCTTGGCGGATGGAAGATGGTAGGCAGGGAGCTGTGCAGACTTCCTGGCGGATTGTGGTAGACGAAGACTCGTTGAATGTGGTCAATGGCTGTGGCAGGATGTGGGATAGTGGAAAGAACGATTCCCGTAATCAGCTTGTGGCCTATGCGGGCAAAAAACTGCAGCCTTTCACTAGATATTATTGGAAAGTAATCTGCAGCGACATGGAATATAAGGAGACAGCTTCTCCTGTCTCTTACTTTGAAACGGGCATGATGGGGATGCAACATTGGCAAGGTGCTTGGATTGGCGATGGCAAGGATATTCATTATGGGCCTGCCCCTTACTTCCGAAAAGAGTTCAAGACCGGCAAAAAGGTAAAGTCAGCGCGTGCTTATATTGCCGCTGCTGGACTATATGAGCTTTACATCAATGGCGAGAAGGTAGGAGACCACTGCCTTGCCCCTCTCTATACCCGCTTTGATCGCCGCAACTTGTATGTGGCTTATGATGTGACTTCACAATTACAGAATGGTGACAACGCTATTGGCGTACTTTTGGGTAACGGCTGGTATAACCATCAATCCAAAGCAGTGTGGGACTTCGACCGTGCCCCTTGGCGCAACCGTCCCGCTTTCTGTCTGGACTTGCGCATTACTTACACCGATGGAAGCGTGGAGACTATTCCCACCGATCTCAGTTGGCGGAACAGCGCGGGTGCAATCACTTTTAATAGTATCTATACTGGCGAGCACTACGATGCACGTCTGGAGCAGAAAGGATGGAGCACTCCGGAATTCGATGATTCCAAGTGGCGCGGAGTAGCTATCGGAGTGTACCTTCTTCCAATGTCACTGCCCAGCAAGTACATCCCATCCGTAATGTAAAGATTTTCCCCGCCGTCTCTTTCCGCAAAGTGGACGAGAAAACATACATCTATGATTTCGGGCAAAATATGTCCGGTGTGACTTGTATTCATGTTTCGGGTGAACGGGGAACGGAGGTCAGAATCAAACATGGCGAACGCTTACATCCAAATGGCCGCCTCGATCTCTCGAACATTGATGTCTACTTTCGAGGCGATAAGGAGAAAGACCCTTTTCAGACGGACATTCTCATTCTGAGTGGAGAAGAGGATGAGTTCATGCCCCGATTTAATTACAAGGGATTTCGTTATGTGGAGGTAGTGGCAGATAAGCCTATTGAGCTTGACCAAAACAGCTTGATTGCTTACTTCATGCACAGTGATGTGCCGGCAGTAGGTAGCTTGGAATCTTCGAGTCCACTGATAGGCAAGCTGCTCCATGCTGCCAATCACTCTTACCTTTCCAATCTGATGGGCTACCCCACCGATTGCCCTCAGCGCGAGAAGAACGGTTGGACTGGTGACGGTCATTTTGCCATTGAGGCAGCATTTTATAACTTTGATGGAATTACCGTTTACGAAAAATGGTTGGCCGACCATCGTGACGAACAGCAGCCCAACGGAGTGCTGCCCGATATTATTCCAACTGGTGGATGGGGATATGGTACAGACAACGGGCTGGACTGGACTAGTACTATTGCCATCATCCCTTGGAATATCTACCTCTTCTACGGTGATAGCAAGCCCTTGAGCGATTGTTACGAGAGCATCAAACGTTATGTGGATTATGTGGAGCGTATCTCTAACAATCATCTCACTACGTGGGGGCGCGGAGACTGGGTGCCGGTGAAGTCAAAATCCAATAAAGAGCTGACTTCCTCGGTCTACTTTTATGTAGATACCAAGATTTTGGCCGCTGCTGCCAAACTCTTCGGCAAACAGGCCGATTACGAATATTATAATGCCTTGTCGGAGGAGATAAAGCAAGCTGTCAATGATAAGTTCCTGAATCGAGAAACAGGCATCTATGCCGAAGGTTCACAAACCGAATTGAGTGTTCCCTTGCAATGGAAGATTGTGCCCGAAAAGTTGATAGGAAAAGTGGCAGCTAACTTGGCACATAAGGTAGAGGAGGACGGTTTTCACTTGGATGTGGGTGTATTAGGAGCTAAAGCTATTCTGAATGCACTCAGCGAAAATGGTTATGCTGAAACAGCTTATAAGGTGGCTGTACAGGACACTTATCCTTCATGGGGTTGGTGGATGGTGAACGGTGCCACTACGCTGCTCGAGAACTGGGATTTGCAGGCTACTCGTGACATCTCGGACAATCATATGATGTTCGGTGAAATAGGTGCTTGGTTCTACAAGGGGCTGGGAGGTATTTTCCCTGATCCCGCGCAACCTGGTTTTCAAAACATTCTGCTCCGTCCCCATTTCATAAAGGGATTGAAACGGTTTGAAGCTCGTCATCGGTCGCCTTACGGTGAAATTGTTTCTCGCTGGGAATGGAAAGGGAAATGTGTGCATTATGAAGTTACAGTGCCCGCTAACAGTACAGCTACACTCACTTTACCTGACAAGGCCGAGAATGTACGGGTGGTGGAACTGGCGGCAGGAAGATATGAGTTTATTGTAAAGTGACCTTGTACTTCATTTATGCTTGCAAATATGTAATTAGCGGGTTTGCCACGTTGTTGTGGCATAACTCGCTAATTTTTATAGTCGGTATGTTAAGGGATGGCTTTTTCATTCTTATAGCCTGATCTTTCCCTCCAACCGTATATCTTCCGACGAAGCCCTATCAGCAGCTTCACCGTTCCGGGTTCTACAACGAACATCTGCTTTCCTTCGTTCCAATAGCCGAGCTCCTCTTTGGGAACGGTAAGCGTCACTTCCCGGGTTTCGCCGGCCTTGATGGGGATACGCTTGAAGGCGCGCAACTGCTTGGAAGGACGTTCCACTTTGGAGTCCGGATAGCTGGCATAGAGCTGTACGACTTCTTCTCCGTCGCGTCCGCTGGTATTCTTCACTGATACCGTCACGCGGATGTTCTTCTTGTCTTGCTTGACGGATTCAATCTTCTCGTACGTAAAGTCGGAATAGCTCAGACCATAGCCGAAAGGATAGAGCACAGGGCCTTGGTGGTACATATACGTACGTCCGTTGCGGATGTCGTAGTCCATCATGTCGGGCAGGTCGATGATGTCTTTCACCCACGTCTGTACGGTACGTCCGGCTGGATTTACCTTGCCGAAGAGTACGTCGGCCAGTCCGTTGCCCTGCTCCTGGCTGCAGTGGGTGATGTGAACGATGGCAGGCACGTGCTCCTGGCTCCAGTTGATGGTGTAGGGGAAACTGCTGACGAGCACCAGTATGGTATTGGGATTGGCTTTGAGCACCAGCTTCACCAAGTCTTCATCGGGCAGCATCAGCGATTTGCGGTCCACGGCTTCGCGGCCGTCACTGGGACGGGAGAGAACTTCCAGTCCGCACGTGTGCCGTAAGGATGGTTTCCTACACATACAATGGCGATGTCGGCGGCTGCGGCAGCCTTTTCCGCCTGGCCCATGCGGTTGTCTTCGGCGTGGATGATTTCGGTTCCTTCTTTCACAGCATTGCGTATGCCACTCAGAATCGTTGTTTCGTAAGGCGGGGTACCACTATACCAGTCTTGTACGATTTTGTCCGAATACGGGCCTATAACGGCTATTTTACGCAGCTTTCCGGCATCGAGTGGCAGGAGATTCTTGTTTTTCAATAATACCACGGACTTGGCGGTGACTTCCCGTGCCAGCCTGCGGGCTTCTGCTGTCATGAAAGGCGGTGCCTGCGTACTGTCCTTTCCGATGGAGAGATAAGGGTTACGGGAGTGGTCCCCGTCCAGCAAGCCAAGCTTGAGGGCGACGAAGATGTTCCCGCGGATGGCTTTGTCAATGTCGGCTTCGGTCAGCAATCCCTTTTCCAGCGCTTCCTTGACGTAAGGAACGTATACGTCGAGAAACTGTCCTGTGGTGGCTTTTACTACGGCAGCGGCACCCTCCGCAAAGCTTGGAAAACTCTTGTGCGCTTCAATCAGCAGTTTCAGGGCACCGCCGTCCGTACAGATGATACCGTTGTTGCCCCATTGCTTGCGGGTAATCTCTTTGAGGCAGGGATGGATGGACATGGGGATGCCGTTCCAACTGTTGTAGGCGGCCATGAAGGCGCGGCTGCCTCCCTCGGTGATGCCTTTATAGAAAGGATAAGCGTAGTATTCATGGAACAGCCGCGTGTCGAAGTCGGAGGAAGTGCTGTCCCGTCCGTCCTCGTTACTATTAGCAAGGAAGTGTTTCATCAGAGAGGCAGTTTTCCAGTAGCGGGGATGATTGCCTTGCAGGCGCGTACGCTGGCAATGGTGAGTTGGGCGGTGAGGAAAGCATCTTCTCCGAAACTCTCCTCGGTACGTCCCCAGCGCGGGTCGCGGGCAAGGTCGGCATTCGGAGCGCGCATCACGAGGGCATGACGCTTGTTACCGGTGGTCTGCATGTAGTAGCGGGCTTCTTCAGCGGCTTGTTCCGCTACTTTCTGCACCAAATCGGTGTCCCATGTGGAGCCCAGACCGTAGGATTGGGGGAATATGGTGGTGGGGCAGTCTGTGGGGACTACTTTCCCATCTTCCGTTCTTTGGCGTCCGCCCCACATGGCAGGCCCGCCGAGGGTCAGCCCGTGCAGTCCTTCGTAGTGTCCGCAACGGGGAATGTTGAGGCGGGGGACACCGAGGTCGGTGGAAAGAAGGTTTATCTTTTCATCCAATGTCAGGATGGAAAGAAGATGGTCTACGCGCTGTTCGTCGGTGAGCGTGGTATCTTGGAAGGCTTGTGTTTGTTGTGCGCTTGTCTGCAGGCAAAGCAGCAGAGAGAAAATGAGGAGTAGTGACTTGTTTCTCATGGTTCATTAGGGTTTAATGGATTCAATGTAGTGAGTTGTCATAGCAAGCATTCTTGGTTGTTATCTCAATCTATACCTTTTGTCTGCACGAGATGTGCATCTCATGATGTACGAGATGTATATCTCATGCAACTTGAGATGCGCATCTCGTACATGAAAGGATAGGGGATTATGGGATGGACATTCGTTGCAACCGTCCGTCCTGCGGCAGACAGAGCAACCCTTCGGCTTTCTTTTCGTCTGCCAGATACTTCTTCCACGTAATCTTGTCCCACTTCATTTGGTCTGTGCATTGTGCCGACGGGATATGGGGATGGCCGAACCGTCCTTTACAAGAATGATGATGGGCAGGGTGCCGCACTCGATATGGTTCCATCCCGGAGCATACACCTTTCCGGTCTGGTAGTCTATCCATTTCTGCCGTCCGGGGAGGTAGACATCCCGTCCGCTGCCCTCTTCGAGCATGGGTGCCACGAGGAGATTGGAACCGAACATGTACTCGTCCTCTACCAGCCATGCACCCGGGTCGTCGGGATACTCCAGCAGCAGGGCGCGGAGCATCGGCCAGCCGTTTTCGGTGCACTCTTTGGATTGTGCATATACGTAGGGCATCAGTTTGTACTTCAGTTCGGCACAACGGCGGAAATAGTCTGTGAACTCTTTCCCGTAGTACCACGGCTCGGTGGGAGGTGCTCCGTGCACGCGGCTGTGGCTGGTGAGGAAGCCGAAGGGCAGCCAGCGGCGGTAGAGGCTTTCGGGGCTTTGGGTCACGAAGCCGCCTATGTCATTGCTCCAGAAGCAGAATCCGCTCAGTCCGATGGAGAGGCCGCTGCGGATGGTTCCCTCGAAACCGGTTTCGGTAGTGGCGGCGTCACCGCCCCAGTGCAGCGGGTAGCGTTGTGAGCCTGCCCATGCGGAACGTGCCCAGATAATGTTTTCGCCGTGTATCTTCTTGATTACCTCGGCCACGGTCTTGTTGTAGCGCAGGGGATAGAGGTTGTGTTCGTATAGTCCGCTACGGCCGTTGGCATAGATGGCATCCAGTGGGGCACCTTCGCCGAAGTCTACTTTGATGGCGCCTACACCCATTTCAATCAGGTTGCCGAGCTTCTTTTGATACCACTGCACGGTTTCGGGGTTGGTGAAGTCCAGCACCACGTCCTCGTAGGGGAGCTGTCCCTTGCCGTTGCGCACGTACAGACCGCGTTCTACCAACTCAGGGAAGAACTTGTTTTTCGGAGTGAAGTAGGGAAGTTGCCAGAGGCAGGTGCGGAAACCTTGTGACCTCAGGTCGGTGAGCATCTGCCGGGGATTGTCGAAGCGGTCGGCGGCAAAGGCGTAGTCGCATTGCCAGTCCACGCTGAACCAGCCGGTATCGAAGTGGATGACATCGCTCGGTATCTTGTTCTCACGCAGTTTCCGGGCTACGTCGCGGCCCTCTGCTTCGCTGAAGTAGGTGATGCGGCTCATCCAGGTGCCGAAGCTCCACAAGGGGGGCATTTCGGGCCGTCCTACCAGTGCGGTGTATTCGCTCAGCATCTCCTTCGGCGAACCTAGGAAGATGAAGATGTCCATCGCTTCGTCTGCCATGAAGAGTTTGGTGGCTCCGATGTAGGAACAGCCGAAGTCGCAGGTCACGGGGGCGGAAGTGTGCATGAACATGCCGTAGCCACGGTTGCTGAAGAAGAAGGGGATGGGCTTGTACATGTCCGGGGTTTCGGGGCCCTGCGGGTCGGTGACAAAGAGGTTGACCTTCTGCCGGCCTTGTTCAGTGCGGTGGCGGACTCGCCGCAACCGTAGATTTTCTCGTTCGGCGCGAGGCTGAATACGGGATTGATGCTGCGTGAGTTGTCCGAGCCGCGCTTGATGAAGCTGAATGGAGGTACCTTGACCTGCGTAGAGTCGTTGTCGCTCCAGCAACGGGTCTGTGTCAGCAGGCGTCCGTCGGCGTCTTTCAGTACCAGACGCCAGGGATAGTTCTGGATGAGCAGGCTGCCGTATCGGGAGGTGTACAGCGTACCTTTGTCCGTCTTCTCGGCTTTCCAGAAGGAGCGTCCGTCGGCGGGCTTTCCTATGAGCATGGGGTCGTCAGCATCTTCTTTCGGCACGATGGGCGAGGTGAGCATACGGATGCGGAGGGTACGTTCGCTGACCGGCTCGACGGTGAACGTCAGTTGCGGGTTATTGTCGTAGGCGGTCTCCGGGAAGTCCAGCGACTGGAGGGGCTGGTGCAGGTAAGTGTTTGCATTGAATGCCTGGCGGGGCATCAGTTGCTGGCGTTTCCACTGGACAGTTCCTTTACCGGTGGAGGTGTCGAACGATACCAGACTGTCGGCGAAGAAATAGGTGTTGCTGAGGTCCAGAAAATCCTGGCTCATGTCTTTCGACTGGGAAAGCAGGTATTGCACGCCGGCATTTGTTTTCAGTTGGGCATGCGCGGGCGGGGTGGCAGTTGCTGCCAGCAGCATAAAAGCTGCCCCTTTCATCAGTTGTCTCTCTTTCATGATAAATATATGATTTACGGTTACTGTTTCGATGCCGTAAAAGTAGAGAAATCCACACAGATGAAAGGGGCAGGTATGTTGCTTATGTGGGGCTGAAATGTTTATTTTGCTTCTATTTGTTTCCTTTAAGGATGCCGGTGTCCGTATCTTCGTTCTGTATGCGCTTGGCGGCAGTCTTGCGTTTTCGTCCGAAGTCCATGCCGTAGGTCACTTTCACCAGCAGCATACGCGAGGTTTCGTTGACGTATTGGTAGCTGGTATTCCCGGCCCGGCGGTTCCAGTTTTCGCTGCCTATGCGGTAGTTGTCCATGAAGGGATTGTTCATGGCAAGGGTAAGGCTGAAACGCTTCTTGAAGTAGGTCAGAGCGATGTCGTGCAGGTCTTCGCCCAAGGCCAGCGTTTCGCCGTAGAGGGTGGGACGGTGGGTGCGCAGGTTGAAGGTGAGAGCCATGCACTTGTAGGCAGCTTGGGCGTTGACCACGGCGTAGAGGTTGCAGTGCGTGTGGTGGTAGTCGGCGGCGCGGCTGTCAAAGTAGTCCATGCCGAGGGCGGCACGCAGCGAAATCAGTCCGTGCATCAGCTGGTAGCGGAATTCGTATTCGGCGTTCCATTTCTGCCAGCTGTCCTGGTTGGCCATCTCGCGTACAAAGAGGTTCTGCTCCTGCCGGGTCTGCTCCATGATGGGGTTGTTGCGGTAGTGGAAGCTGAGGTTGAGGGCGGTGCTCCAGTCGGTGCGGTGGTAGTCTAGGGTCAGCCGGTTGCGGTATTCGGTGGAAGGGGTGAGCAGGGCATTGCCGCGGCGCAGCTGGTAGTAGTCCAGTTGCTGCTCCACGCAGCTCAGCTCGGCCAGGGTGGGGGCGATGCTCTCCACGCTGCCCCGATATCGGATGGTGAAGCGGTCCGAGGGGGTGAATCCGGCACGGAGGATGGGGCGCAGCAGCAGGCGATGGTAAGACTGCTCTTCTTGGCTTGCCCGGAGGTAGCTGCCGCCCATACCTACGGACAGGTTCCATTTTTCCATCTTGCGGTTCCATTCGGTGTAGAGGTAGAGTTCTGAGTTGTGCAGGCGGTTCTCCGTGTTCTCGGTGCCGAAGTAGCGGTTGTTGGCGTAGCGTAGGTCTGCTTCAGGCCGATGCTCCACGTGTCGGTGGGGGAGGCGGACTTCTCGTAGAGGGCTTCAGCGATGAGGGCGTACTTCTTGCCGTCCACGTTGTTGCTGAGGCGACTCAGGGAGAAGAGGCATTGCCTTGGCTTATCAGATAGTCCAGGCGGCTGTCGGTGTCGGTGTAGCTGCCGGTGAAGTCGAGGATGAGCGTCTGTCGGCGGGGCAGGTTGTGTTGATAGTAGAGGTCGAGGGCGGTTGTGGCGGAGTGGTCGCGGCTGTGGTTGAGCAATTCCAAGGGGGAAGTGGAGAGTTCGGGGTTGTAGAGGCGGCTGTCCAGTTCGGACTTGGGCGTGTTGAGGTACTTGCCGCGCAAAGCCACGTTCAGCATCCGGTTGTCCGCTTTTAGGTAATTGTAGTTCAGGGTGAGCCAGTGGTGGTTATAGCGCAGGCGGCCGGGGATTCCTTCTTCTTGCTGCAGCACGTGGCGGTTGTCGTCGAAGAGGTATTCTTCGCGGTTCTCGTTGTAGAACTCTTTGAAAGCGGCATGTTGCATGTCGTAGTTTACGCTCCACTCCGATGCCTTGTGGTTGTATTTCCCGGAAACGCGGTTCACGCCATATACTGTGTTCACGGCCTCCATCAGGTCTGCCATGAATCCGCCTCCCTGCATGCTCTGTTTCAGCTTGTAGTTGATGACGACGGCTGCATCCTTGAAGCGTGCGCCGGGATTGTCGTTGTGCTCCACACGCGCCACTTCATCGGGCTTCAGGGCAAGGATGTCCTTCAGTTCCACAGGACGGCCGTTGATGCAGAAGACGGGAGTGCCGCCGCCCGATACTTCTACAGTGTTGAATAGACTGTTCACTTGCAGGCCGTTGAGCTGCATCTTCTCCAACAGTCCCAGTGCGTTGGTGGAAAGCTGCTTCTGCTGTGCGGTAGGGAAATAGATGTTCCGGTCGCCGCGCCGGAGGCAGGGAGAGGCTTGCACTACGACTTCTTGGGTTTCTACGTCTATCAGCAGACTGTCCTGATGATAGGTTTCTGTCATTTTCTGTGCGTGTGCGGCAGCGATGGTTGCTGCCAGTGCGAGGAGGATAAGTACGATTCTTCTGTTCATATAACTTTGCTTTTTAGTTTTTCGTTTTGAAATCCGTTGGCAAAGCTATGGATGAATCCCGGTAGGGGCAAGAATGTGGGACAGACGACGGCTGAAGGTGATGTGTGACGGCTGTTTGGACGAATGGAGGATGAATGGACTTAAATACGGATGCTCCGGTAGATGGCTGCGGCGTATTGGCGCGATACGGGGACTTGCTCTTTGGTGGCTTTCAGGGTCAGCCGATAACCTTGTCCGTTACCCGATACATGCTCTACGTGGGCTATATTCACAATGTAGGCTCGGTGGCAGCGCATGATGCCTTGCACTCCTTGCAGTTGTTCTTCCATCTGCTTCAGGGTGCAGCGCAAGGCTTTGTGTACTTCTTTTCCCTCATATAGATAGTGCACGAGGGCATAGTTCCCGTCCGACTCCACGAAGAGTAGTTCTGCAGGCGATTTCAGTTCCACTGTCTCCCGGCTGTTGCCTTCCAAATGCAGAGGCTGTCGGCTGTTTTAATGTGTTCGGGGGAAGCGGCGCTTTCCGCGGAACCGGAAGCAGTGGGGTTACCGGAAATTCTGCAGGCTTCGGAGGAGGCTTCTTCCGGCATCTGCAGGTTCTGTTTCTTCTTTTCCTTGGCCAGTGCCTCGTTCAGCTCCATTACCTCCTGCAGGCGCTTGGCAAGCTGGCGGCTGTGTTCCATATAGTAGCTGAACAAAGTGAGGAAGAAAGAGATGATGAGTGTATATCCGCTGTTTATCCAGAACGCTTTCAGCGTGAAACGTCCGTCGGGATAAAACCAGCCTTGCCGGATGTCTCCGGCGTAGGCCCATGCAGAATAGCAACAGATGAAAGCTCCCATAATGGGGCAGATAAGCAGTCCGACGGCAATGTTGCGTTTGAAGTCCCATTCTTCCCGTCGCGGCATTCGCAGCGCGTAGGTTGTCAGCAAGCTCGCCAGCAGATAGGCGATGGCAGACAATACGGCATAGCCCACGATGATGGGGTACTTGTAGTGCTCCACCCGGTCTATGCCGAAGGGCTGTAGCAGCACCATGATAATGATGCATGCCACTCCGGTGTAGAGCGCATAGAAGAAGGGGCCGTGTTTCATTTCTTCTTCCCGTAGAAACACATGAAATACACCCCGATAATCACAAACGGGATACTGAGCACTGGCCCATGTTCAGCGTCATGTTGTCCTCAAAGTTCACCTGGTTTTCTTTCAGGAACTCGATGAAGAAACGGAAGGTGAAAATCTCCGTCAGGCAGAGTCCGAAGAAGAAACCGCGGTGATAGGGCAGGGAGCTTCGGCCTGCACGGTGGTTGATTTCCGCTTGGTGGTGCTGAAATCTGTTTCAAGTTTGCTCTCTTGTTTCTTCTGCCCGCGTTTGTATAGCCAGACCATTCCCAAGAAGAAAATGAAGTAGGCAATGGCTTCGTAGAGCTGTGCCGGATGGCGGGGCAACATGTCTTCCCGCTCGAAGATGAATTGCCCAGGGCACGTCGGTCGGTTTGCCGATGATTTCGGAGTTCATTAGGTTGGCAAGGCGGATGCAGCAGGCGGTGATGGGAGTGGCAACGGCTATCATGTCGAGCACGTCCATGTAGTGCATCTTCGTCTTGCGGCAGTACATCCAGAGGGCGATAATCAGGCCCAGCGTGCCGCCGTGGCTGGCAAGGCCGGTGTAGCCCGTCATTTTCCATCCTGCGGCGGTCTGCTTGATGGGGAGAATCATTTCAACGAAGTGGTCTTGGTAGTAGGCCCAGTCGTAAAATATGCAGTGGCCCAGTCGTGCGCCTATCAGTATGCCGAAGAAGCAATAGAAGAAAAGAGGTTCGAATTTCTTTTCGTCTATTTTGCGGTCGCGGTACTGGTGTTGCACGATAAGGTAGGCAAAAGCGAGGCCGATAATCCATAACAAACCGTAGTAGCGGATGGATATGCCGAAGAAGTTGAATAGTTCGGGGTCGGGGTTCCAGTTGATGGTGAGTAGTGATAGCATATTTATGAAGAATTAAATTACTGAATTACGGGGTTGTTCGGGACAAAGGTATGAAATTATCTCGTTTGGCAGTTCATTGTGGCAGTTTATTTGAATTTCTCCGCCACCATCCTATACGTCGGCACCTCAATCCCTTGTTCCTCTGCAGCCGTAATCATGTCGAACAACAAGCCTTGTACTTCGCTCTGATGCCCTTTGGCCATATCTTTCTGCATGGAGGCGGTACTTTCGGGGGCGAGTTTGTCTATTACTTTGAGGTTATACTGCACGATGTCTTCCTTGAATTCTATACCAACTTCCTGCCCAAAGCTGTACTCTCTTGTGACAGTCCGATAAAGGTGTCGCGCACTTTGCCCGGTTTCTGGACTTCGCCCATAGGTACGTCGTAATAGGCTCCGGTGACGGCCATAGCAGAAATGAAGGACCACTTGACGAATGTGTCCCGGTTGATGTCGTCGGAGATTTCGGCTTTGATGCCGCTTTCCTGCAAATCGCGTTGCACGGCTTCCAATGTTTCACGGGAAACAATCGTGCCGCGGTGTGCTCCGTAGACGAGCCGGAAAATCTTTCCCATCTGCGTGATTTCTCCCCGTCCGGATACGAATCCTACGATGTAGATGCAGCCGTCGAGCACCGTGACGCCGGGGACAACCGTTGGATACGGGGACCGGTTCCGTAAACATTTAGGATGGGGATTACCACTGTACGCTCGTGTGAGGCACGTTTGATGAGTTCCGTAATGGAGTCTACGGAATAACCTTTGACGCAGACAAAGATAACATCCGCTTTGCCTTGGAATTCTTCTGCGGTAAATGCCGCCACTTTCAGAGAATGTTCACCTTTCAAATCGGAGTGCAGTTGCAATCCGTTCCCGCGTATGGCGGCAAGGTGTTCGCCACGTGCAATGCAAGTGACGTCTTTGCCGGATAATGAAAGAAAGGCGGCGATGCTTCCGCCTACGCCGCCGGTACCTGCTATGAGGTATTTCAGATTACTGTTTGCCATTTGTTGTGTATGGTTTATTGAACGTAGTTTCCTTTTCCATATAGTAAAGCCCTTCGCCCCGGTCACCGTTCTCCATGTCTTCCAGCTCTACTTTGAAAATACGGTAGGGAAGGTCTTTTCTGGGATGCTTGGGCATGTCTACTGTCAATAGATAGGCGTTACCATATTCGTTGCTGTCGAAATATTCTTTTATTTCCTGCTTCATCAGCACGGGGACTTTCTCGCCGTCTATCCAGACAGTGACTTTCAGTTGCCCGGGGCGGGGAGCCATCTGGCATTCTCTGGTTTCTTTGTTTTGTTCTTGTTGCTCAATGTCACTCAGGTTTTCACCGTGTACCAATGACTCGGGCTTTGTTTCTTTCATCCATTGGTAGGTACGTGTCAAGCTCATGGGACGGACGTATATCTGATAAGTAGGCATGGCTCCGGGGATGCGGAAAGCACGCAGGCCATAAGCTTCCATACGATGATAACGTATGTCGAGTGTAGTGTCGCGGTCGGCGATGAAATCCCAGGCCCAGAATTCCAGGCGGTGTTCAGTCTCGGGCAGCCCGCTTTTCATGGCAATGTTGTGCATAGGAGGGCAGATAAATAGAGGCTGCACTTTTGATATTTCCCTTTGGGTATACGGGCCGTGTAATGCCCGTCTTTGTCGGTTATGGCTTCTATGATGTCATTGAACTGCGGGTTTTGCCACCAGATGCTGGCACTGTCTATCGGCTGTCCGTTGTAATCAGTCACCCGTCCGTGAATGGTTACTGAGTCTTGCTGTTGTGCATAAACGGCAGTACAGGACAATAAGAATAAAAGGAAGATAATCTGTTTCACAGTATTGTTATTGTATGGAGTTTATTAGAAAATGGCAATGTACAAAGAAAGTACATTGCATCTGGAATGAATATCATTACACATTGAACCTGAAGTGCATGATGTCCCCATCCTGCACCACATACTCCTTGCCTTCCACACCCAACTTTCCGGCTTCGCGCACGGCTGCTTCGCTGCCATACTTGATATAATCCTCATACTTGATGACCTCTGCCCGGATAAACCCTTTCTCGAAATCCGTATGGATAACGCCGGCGCATTGCGGCGCTTTCCATCCCTTGCGATAGGTCCATGCCTTTACTTCCATCTCTCCGGCAGTGATGAAGGTTTCGAGATTCAGCAGGCTGTAGATAGCTTTAATCAAGCGGTTACAACCGCTTTCTTTCAGTCCCAGGTCTTCGAGGAACATCTGTTTTTCCTCGTATGTCTCCAGTTCGGCAATATCGGCTTCGGTCTGTGCGGAGATGATGATGAGTTCCGCATCCTCGCCCTTGATGGCTTCGCGCACCTGTTCTACGTACTGATTGCCGCCGGCGCGCTGACATCATCCACGTTGCAGACGTACAGCACGGGTTTGGTGGTGAGCAGGAACATCTGCTTGCCACATTGTTCCTCGTCGTCGTTCTGCGGGATGACGGTGCGGGCGCTTTGCCCTTGTTCCAAGGCATCCTTGTAGCGGAGCAGGAGTTCGTACTCTATCTTTGCCGCCTTGTCGCCACCCACCTTGGCTATTTTCTCTACGCGCTTGATGCGGTTTTCCACGGTTTCGAGGTCTTTCAGTTGCAGCTCTGTGTCGATGATTTCCTTGTCGCGTACGGGGTTCACCGAGCCGTCCACGTGGACGATGTTGCCATTGTCGAAGCAGCGCAGCACGTGGATGATGGCGTCACACTCGCGGATGTTGCCCAGGAATTGGTTGCCGAGTCCTTCACCTTTGCTGGCGCCCTTCACCAGTCCGGCAATGTCTACGATGTCGCACACGGCGGGTACGATACGCCCCGGGTGAACCAGCTCGGCGAGCTTCGTCAGTCGTTCGTCGGGTACGGACACTTGCCCCATTTGGGCGTCGATTGTACAGAACGGGAAGTTTGCCGCTTGTGCCTTTGCGCTGCTCAAGCAGTTGAAAAGAGTGGATTTTCCTACGTTGGGAAGGCCCACGATACCAGCTTTTAATGCCATAGTGTTATCTCGTTTTTTAGTTATTGTTCAGTTAATTGGATGCAAAGATAGTGCAAACCGAAGGCAGAATGAAATGAACGCGTTCATTTTTTATGCTGAGGTGCGGCCTATCTTCACTTTTTTAAGCAAAGATAGTACTTACCGGGGAAAGTGGGTGTGTTAATTTGCATTAAAAGCACGAGAGTAAAATGATAAATTGATAGTTTTGTTGCAATTATAAATTTAAGTATCATTCTATAAATCAATGCGATTATGAAAAACAAAGTAAGAAAAATTCTGATGATTTTCTCTTGTCTCATCGGTCTGTCTTTTACATTATCTGCACAGAATCCTTATCTGCCGCTTTGGGAATTTATTCCTGATGGTGAGCCCTATGTGTTTGAGGATCCTGACTGTCCCGGCAAGTACCGTCTTTATATTTATGGTTCGCACGATAATCTCAAGTGGATGTATTGCGGACGTGACCAAGTGGTGTGGTCGGCACCCGTAGAAGACTTGACCCGTTGGAGATATGACGGCGTGATATTTAAAGTCAATGAGTCGCCCGAACTGTATAAACTGAATGCTGATGGAACCGACGACGTGCTTTTTGCTCCTGACGTGACAGTAACTACCGATGCCGATGGTAAGAAAACTTATTACCTTTTTCCGAACAATCAAGGTGGCGGACGCAATTCCATGATTGCCAAAAGCGACCGTCCCGATGGCCCGTTTACGGTATGCAACTGGCATAAGGAGCGTCCTCGCGAGACTTTCGGTTGTTTGGGATTCGACCCCGCAGTGTTTGTCGATGATGATGGACGTGTGTATGGTTATTGGGGATTTGGCATTTCGCATGGCGCGGAGTTGGACCCTGCTACCATGTGCACGGTAAAGCCGGGTACCGAAGTGGTGGAGAACATGGTTTCAGGCTATCGGCAGGAAGGTATATTCCGCTTCTTTGAGGCATCCTCCATCCGCAAGATTGAGGATAAGTATGTGTTTATCTATAGCCGTACTACCGCTGAGGGTGAAGATGGCTTGCCAAACGCCAGCAATTATACGTTGGCCTATGCCTACAGCGAGCATCCTTTGGGCCCCTGGACCTATGGCGGAACAATCATCGATGCGCGGGCGCGCGAATATGATGAAAAAGGCAATGTGATAGCTTCTGCCATGCCCGGTGGAAATACGCATGGCAGTATCTGTAAGATAGGCAAGCAATGGTACGTGTTCTATCATCGCCAGATAGGTACTGATTGCTATGCACGCCAGGCTATGGTGTCGGCCATTGATGTAAAGGTGGAAAAAGGAAAAGGCGGGAAAGTTGTGATTTCACGCGGGGAATTCAACTCTGAGGGTTTCCTTCTTGAAGGGCTCAATCCTATGCAACGCATCTCGGCCGGACTGGCTTGTTGGCACACCAATCCCGGAGGTATCAAAGAGGTTTATCCCCATTATGTCTACACGGGGTCTTACATCCGGCCTGTGTACCGGGATAATAATCCCTATGCCGGCGATAACAACCACAAAATCCCGTTCGCTCCGGTGGTGAATAATACAAGCGGGTCGATTGTAGGATATAAATACTTGAATATGAATGCCGTTCCGCAAGATAAGCCTTTGCAGATGCAGTTAAGGTTGAAGGCTGAAGATACCGACGGACGCATCCGCATCATGCTGGGTAGCCCTTGGACAACAAAAGGTGGTGTAGAGATAGGACTTGTGGATGTGAAGGCTGGCAGCACTTGCAGGGAGTTTTATGCTCCGCTCTCTATTCCGGCAAAGCTGCATAAGGGAAAGCAGCCGCTCTTCTTTGTCTTCGAATCAGAGACCGAAGGCCAGTCCATCTGTGAGTTTTATGATTTCCTCATGTTGCCACGCCCATAAGTCTTTATACTTATGGAGGCGGATACTTATCTTGTGAGACCTTCTAAATAGAGCTATTGTATTAGTTCACAGTACAGAACACTTTGTTACACCCCGTCGGAACAGATTGTTTCTCTTGTATGAAACGACTTGTTTCGAGGGATAAAACGATTTGTTCCGTTATAGGAAACACTTTGTTTCCTTATAGAGAACACTCTGTTCCATTATAGGAAACAAACCGTTTCCATAGTCGGAAATGAAATGGGTATATGCTTCATTGATACCGCTATTGCTTTTCCTCCTCGAATATTCGGTTGAAAACTTGCCGCAGTCGTCCTTCGTCTGCGATAATGGCTTGGAGCTTCTTCAGCTGTTCCGCATTCTTCCCCTCGGGAAACCAAAGCTTCAGATAACCGCCGGGTGCATATTTTGCCATGAGATGCTGATGGAATCGCTGGTAGTGCCACTCCTTGTCGGCGGCAGGATTCTGTTTCAAGCCGTATTGGACGGTGCGGCGCAGGGTGATGTCCGGGTCGATGATACGGTCCGCTTCGGCAACAATCTTGCCGTAGATGCTACGAGGTTCGTGGTCTGTGGAGGCCCGGTGGTCCTCTACGGCTTCTTTCATGAGGAGGATTTCCGTGTCGGAGAACCATTGCCGCAGGGTGGAGTCCGCCATCAGTATCTCGCCGGAGACAAGGTGGTGGGTGGCGCGGTCGCGGCACAGTCCCGTGTCATGGTAGGCGGCAATGACGTATGCCAGGCGTTCGTCCGCTTCGGGATATTGCCGGGCGAGGGCAAGGCTTTCTTCGATGACGGTGCGGACGTGTGAGAGGTTGTGTGCCTTATCAAACTCCTTGTACCGGGGAATGATTGCTGTCTCGATATAGGTAATGAGGGTCTCGGGTATCATGTGGCATTCCTTTTTAGGAGGCGAAGATATAATAAAAGAGCCGGAATGTGCGAATCATTCCGGCTCTTTTATGAAAGGTTTCGGTTATTGTTGTTAGGAATAAGATTTCTTACTTTAAGAGAGAGTTTGTCAATTACATGTTAGGGTTGTCCATGATTACTGTCATCTCGGGAACCAGTATGTATTCGCCTTTCTTGTTGTTCCATTTGTAGTATGTGGTAGTCATCGTCTTGCCTTGGTATGCATAGCGGATGCACATGTCCTTGCCCCATGTATTCTTGGTGCTGTTCCATTTCAGGGCTTCGCTTTCCGTCATGCGGTTCTGGTCGTCGTACTTATAATTGTACTTCATATAGTTGGCAAGCGTGTTTCCGTCCATCTTGTATACGGTCTCTGCCACCTTCATGCCATTTACTTCTTCCGAATTGTAAATGAGGTTGCTCTTATTGTCGGCTGAGGCATTTAATCCGCAAACTAAGAGAAGTGCTGAAACAATCACTGTTTTTTAAAGATACTTTTGCTTTCATGGTTTTATGTCTTTTTTAGTTTTAACTTTCTATTTTCTATCAATATGTCATTGATTTCGCTGCAAAGGTACGTATTAAATTGACATAAATATAAATATCGGATTAAATTTTATCAATATGTCAGTAGTGAGGGTTCCGGTATGCTTTCCTTTTGGCAAGATTGGTGAATAAAAAATATCCGGCAGCGAGGTTGCCGGATATTCTGATGAGCAAACTGTATTTGGAAAGGATTGCTTCTGTTGCTTTCTGATTGTAAGTTAAATAAAGTTATTGGGCTGTTTAGTGTGCCTGCAACCAGTTGTTTCCCCACCCACAATCGGCTTTCAGGGGTACGTACATGCGATATGCCTGCTCCATCTCTTCGATTACGATTTTCTGTACAAGCTCTTTTTCTGCCTCTGGAACGCTGAAATTTAGTTCGTCATGGACCTGTAAAATCATCTTTGCTTTCAGATTGTAAGCTTGGAAGCGCTGATAGATGTGTGCCATGGCTACTTTTATGATGTCGGCGGCACTTCCCTGGATGGGAGCGTTGATGGCATTCCGTTCGGCATAGCCCCGTACCACCCCGTTTCTTGAGTTGATGTCCGGCAAGAAGCGCTTGCGGTGGAAGATGGTTTCCACATAGCCGTTCTCGCGTGCCACTTGGATGCTTTTGTCCAT
>ENA-OQCF01000215-OQCF01000215.1-human-gut-metagenome-genome-assembly--contig:-NODE-215-length-22113-cov-11.296234_pt1 | contig 22113 bp, 22 predicted proteins | sample MGYA00242756_ERZ504573 | MGnify/ENA primary metagenome ERZ504573 (study PRJEB26092, sample SAMD00036240) | human gut metagenome | host: Homo sapiens | study: EMG produced TPA metagenomics assembly of... | reverse complement strand
TCCTTGATGAACATTACGGTAGTCGCGAAACCGCCGAGGCGATCTATGTCCGCCACAAGGAGATTCGCGACGAGATAGTCAAGACCGAACTGGAGCTTAAGGCCGGCGCCGCCGAGTGTCTAGACGAGCTGCTGGCTGCGGGCTATCACGTGGGCCTTGCGACGTCGTCGCGCCACGTTACGGCGGAGCGCAACCTTAAGATGGTCGGCCTCTTTGACAAGTTTGAAACGGTGACCTGTGGCGAGGACGTCGTGCACGGCAAGCCCAACCCTGAGATGTACCTGCTTGCCTGCGAGCGCGCGGGCTTCGCTCCCGAGGAATGTGCCGTGGTCGAGGATTCGCGCAACGGCTGCGTCTCGGGCATCACGGCCGGCTGCCATGTCTTTGCCGTTCCCGATATCGTGCCGCTGCCGCAGGACGTGGTGGATGGCTGCGAGGCCGTGCTCGATACGTTGTTCGATCTGACGGCGGCGGTCAAGGCCGTGCGCTAGACAATTGCGGAGCTGAAACGAGCAATTGGCCGTCTTTGCGCTCAAGCAAAAGAGGTCCGGCAATGGTCGGGCCTCTTTTGCTTGAGCGGCGTTTTGGCATACTGGCCGACGTGCTATAGATACGCGCCGAGGTTGATGGCGGTGGCTTCGGCTTGGCTGCTCGCCTGGGTACTGGCGCGCTCCAAGAGGAACGGCCGCACGAGTTCCTGACGGTTGATGTCCTCGGCGGCTGTGACCGCAGTAACGGTTCTCGCTGCGGAACCAATGCGGATGTGCTTGGTTTTTGCCGGCGCCTTGTTCTCGATTTGCTCCATGAGCAGCTGGACACCCTTGCGGCCAATCTCGTAGCCCGGGGGTGCCACCGTGGTGAGGGGGACCGACCCGCTCCATGCAAGCGGGTTGCCGTCGCAGCCGGCCACACGAAGCTGCTCGGGGACGGAGATGCCTTTGTCGGTCAACGCCGAGATAACGCCCGAGGCCAATACATCGGTAAGGCCGATGACAAAATCGGGACGCTCGCCGGTAGAGCGCTCGGCAATCTGAGCGCCGATGCTGTAACCATCGGCAGCGGTATTCCATTCTCCGGCGTCAATGACCTCAATTTTGATATCGGGATGCAGGGCGAGGGCCTTGTGAATGCCAAGCACGCGCAGGGTGAGCTGCATAAATGCCGCTCTGCCCACAACGGTGATATGGTGTGCGCCGCGGGCGATGGCAAGCTCGGCGATAATGCGTCCCTGTGCCTCGTTGTCGGCGGCCACGTAGTAACCTGGCTCGGAACAGTGGATGTCCAGATGGACGATCGGCACGGGCATCTTGGTCATGGCGGGGTGCCAGTCGGGGGACGCCATGGGCTGGACCATGACGCCGGACATCTGCGTGCCCATAAAATAGCGCAGGTAGTGGTCCTCGAGGATGTCGTCGTTATCGGCGTTGGCGATGAGCAGGTCATAGCCGTGCTTGCGGGCCTCGTTATGGGCGCCGCTGGCAATTTGGAGCGAGAAGCCATGGTCGAGACGGGGGAGGACCAGGCCAAAGGACTTGGTGGCGCCGCCCGCGAGCTGACGAGCGCTTTGGTTGGGCAGGTAGCCAAGGCGATTGATGGTCTCGTTGATGAGCTTGAGGGTCTCGGGGCGCAGCTTTTCGGGGTGGTTGAGCGCGTTGGATACCGTGCCCAGCGAGACTCCTGCCTCGCGCGCGACGTCGCTGATTTTTACCTTTGCCATAGCGGCCCCTTTGATGCGTTTCAAGTACGAGTCAGATTGTAGCATCGCCCGTTCCCAGGGTGTCAAAACCCACCAATTAGGGGCAGGTTTATTTTGGCAGGTTTTATCTGGGCAAACACCGGAGTCCAGACCACACAAAGGTGCCTGTCCCCCTTTGTGGTGGTTTTGGCGCGGCTGGGCTGCGCGTTAAACAGTGGAGTGTCTACAATAGAAGCCGTTTTGATCGTAGATTGAAAGGCTTTGGTATGACTCGCGCTGTTTCTCGTCGTGATTTCCTGGGTTTGATCGCCGGTGCTGCAATGGTTGCGGCGAGCGGTTGCGCTGGCAGTGGCGCTGACAAGGCTCTGCCGCCGGTTCTGCCGCGGTTGCGGGCGACGATATCAAGGGCGCCAAGCTCACCTTTGTGGGCGACGATGCCTTTGCGCCCTATCGCTATCTGGAGACGCAGTCGGACGGCAAGCAGAAGGTTGTCGGCCTGGATATCGCCATTGCCGACGAGATGGTCTCGCGCCTGGGCTTTTCTTACGACTTTGAGCCGCAGGACTTTGCCGCCACGCTTGCATCGGTGCAGAGCGATGACAAGGCCTTTACCATGGCGATGAGCTCCAATGAAGAGCGCGAGCAGACCTATGACTTCACGCGCGGCTACTATCAGCCGCTTGTGGGCGTTCTCACGCTCGGCGGCGATCCCGTCAAGCGCGTTGAGGACATCGCCGGCAAGTCTATCGCCTGCACCACCGGTACCGTGCAGAACAAGTTCATCGCCAAGGTCATGCCCGATGCTGATATTCACACGTACGACGGTGGCGACCAGTGCCTGCAAGAGGTGCTCGCCGGGCGCATCGATGCCTACCTGTGTGACGGCGCCGAGGGCCAGTCCATGCGCGATGCGAATGAGGGCCTGGTGCTGGGCCTGCTCGATCGCTCCGAGACGAGCGATCACGTGGGCGTGTACCGCCTGATGGCCAAGAAGGGTGCCGGATTTGTCGCGGCGCTTGACGAATGCATCGGCGAGATGCTCGAGGACGGCACCATCGATGACTGCATCAAGCAGTATGTGGGCGCCGACTTCATGTGGAACGGCGACTATTCCGCTTCCGGTACGTCGACGGTTGCCGGAAAATAGCGAGCCGGTGAGGCGCGCGCCAAGGGCATGCTGATGAAGTTTGAACTGCTAGAACCATATATACCGATGTTTATGAGCGGCCTGGTCGTGACCTGTCAGGTGACGGCCGCCGCGCTGGCCCTAGCACTCGTCCTGGGCTTTCTCATTGCCGTGCTCAAGGTTTTGCCCTGTCGCCCATTGCGTGCGGTGCTCAACTTCTACACCTCTATCTTTCGCGGCGTGCCGCTCATCGTGTTGCTTTTTTTGGCGTACTTTGCGACGCCGCAGCTCACGGGCTTCAAAATTTCGATGTTTGCCGCCGGTGCCATTACGCTGGGGCTCAACGGCTCAGCGACGGTGTCCGAGACGGTGCGCGGTGGTATCGAGGGCGTTGACCGGGGGCAGTACGATGCCGCTCGGGCCATCGGGCTTCGCTATGTTCCCATGATGCGCAAGATCATCGTTCCGCAGGCGATGCGCTCGATTGCCCCTGCTCTGGTCAACGAAGTGATCACGGTCCTCAAGAGCTCCTCGCTGGTGGCAACCATCGGCCTGATGGATATGATGCGCGCCGCCCAGAGCGTGCAGGCGCTCACCTATCGAGCCTTTGAACCGTTTTTAGTGGTGGCCGTGGTCTACTACGTCATTGTTATGGCACTCACGGCCCTGGGCAATCGGCTCGAACGCCGCCTGCGTCCCTAGGGGAGTGCCAACCACAGCAAAGGTGCCTGTTACCGTTGTGGTGGTAGGGTGTGTGCATCGAGTGGTATCCAGTTTAAGATACCACTTCTGGTATATCAGCTTGCGTTTGTGTGAGTACAATACTCGGACGTTATACGTCTCAGCGCCCGTCGTGCGTGGGCGTTTTGCAGTCACGCGAGCGAAGGGATTTATCCTATGTGCGGAATTGTCGGCTACACCGGCTCTGATATTGCAAAGAACATTCTGGTCACGGGCCTTAAGCGTATGGAATATCGCGGTTATGACTCCTCGGGCGTCGCGCTCGAGGTGGGCGAGGGCGCCGCGGCTCACCTCGACGTCATCCGCCGCGTGGGTAAGGTTGCGGGCCTGGAGAGCGAGCTTTCCAATATCGACAGCGACGCTACCTGCGGTATCGGCCATACCCGCTGGGCCACTCACGGCAAGCTTCCGTTGTCAACGCCCATCCCCACACCAGCTGCGATGGTCGCATCGCCATCGTCCACAACGGCATCATCGAGAACTTCGCCGAGCTGCGCGAAGAGCTGGAGGGCCGCGGCCATCACTTTAAGAGCGAGACCGATACCGAAGTTTTCGCGCACTTGATCGAAGAGGCCTATGCCGAGACGCGCGACCTGATGGCTTCCGTGCGCGAGGCCTGCACCCACGTGGTGGGCGCCTATGGCCTGGCCGCCGTGTGCGCCGACGAACCTGGCGTGATCGCCGTTGCCCGCAAGGACTCCCCGATTGTGGTCGGCGTGGGCGAGACCGGCTCCTACGTTGCCTCCGATGTGATCGCGCTTATCGATGCCACCCGCGATGTCGTGGTGCTCGAAGATGGTCAGTTTGCCAAGCTCACGCCCGCAGGCGTCGAGTATACCGACGAGGCCGGCAATGTGATTGAGCCCAAGATCACCCATATCGACTGGGACCTGGACATGGCCGAAAAGGGCGGTTATCCCGACTTTATGCTCAAGGAGATTCACGAGCAGCCGCGCGTGGTGCGCGACACGCTGGTGGGCCGCATGACCCCTGCCGGTGAGCTCGATATCGACGAGTTGGGCCTTTCGCTCGAGGAACTCAACGATATCGACCGCGTATATGTGATTGCCTGCGGCACCAGCTACCACGCCGGACTCATCGCCAAGAACCTTATTGAGGGCTGGGCTCGTATTCCTACCGAGGTTGAGGCGGCTAGCGAGTTCCGCTACCGCAACCCCATCATCACGCCGACGACGCTCGTCGTGGCCGTGTCCCAATCGGGCGAGACGGCCGACACCCTTGCCGCCATTCGCGATGCGCGCATCAAGGGCGCCAAGGTCTTTGGCATCACCAACGTGGTGGGCAGCCCGGTGGCGCGCGAAAGCGACGGCGTCATCTACACCAAGGCCAACAAGGAGATTGCAGTCGCCTCGACTAAGAGCTTCATCGGTCAGGTCGTGAGCCTCACGCTTTTGGCCTTGCTGCTGGCGCAGGTCAAGTACCGCTTGACCACCAAGCAGACGCGCATGCTGTTCCGCGAGCTTTCCGATACGGCCGAGCAGATCCAGTGGATCCTGGATACGCAGACCGAGGCCGTGCACGAGGCCGCGCTTGTGTGCAAGGACGCGCAGTCCGCGCTGTTTGTGGGTCGCGGCATGGGCGCCGCCATTTCTTATGAGGGCGCGCTTAAGCTCAAGGAGGTCAGCTACCTGCATGCCGAGGCATATGCCGCCGGCGAGATGAAGCACGGCCCCATCGCGCTGATCGATCCGGGTTTCCCTGTCATCGCGGTGGCAACCAAGAGCGCAACATACGATAAGACGGTGTCGAACCTCATGGAGTGCAAGGCTCGCGGCGCCAAGGTCATCGTCGTTGCTACCGAGGGCGACGAGGAAATCAACAAGATTGCCGACTGCATCATTCGCGTGCCGTCCGTCCGTGACGTGTTCAGCCCCATCACGGCGAGCGTTCCGCTGCAGCTGCTCGCCCGCGAGGTGGCCATCCTGCGCGGTTGCGACGTTGACCAGCCTCGTAACCTGGCGAAAAGCGTTACTGTCGAGTAATTGTTGTTCCGCCGTTCTGCCGAACGGCGGACCGGTCGACGCTGCGCGAGCCGCATTCACGCCAATCTGACGTTCAATTTCGAGGGCGCGACCAGAAGGTCAGCGCCCTCTCATTTCACGTCACCTTGGCGCAAATGCGGCTCGCTCACTGTTGACGACTGACATCGAGTGCTCTGTTGTCGAAACGCGCCAACAACAAGGCCCGGCTCCGTTGTGGCGGAGTCGGGCCTTGTTGCATTTGCCCAGATAAAACCTGCCGAAATAAACCTGTCCCTTTTTGGCAGGTTAGCGGAGCTTGCTGGTCTCGAAATACTTGGGATATTGGTCCAGGACCTCGGTCTGGTTGCGGAACATCATATGCAGGTGCTTGCTGACCAAAAAGCTCGCCTCGATGGGGTCGCGGCCGGCGATGGCGCGGCGGATTTGCTTGTGCTCGTTAACAATCTCCTGATTGTCGAGCCTCTGCGTGGCGGCGCGCAGCCAGCGGAAGCGCTCCAGGTCGGCATTGGTCGCCTCGAGCCACGACCACACGGTGCTGCGGCACGCGATGCTAAAGATCATGCGGTGCATGAGGTTGTCGCTTAAAAAGAATCCGATGCGATCCTCTTCGGCCATGGCCTTTTCCTGCAGCGCGATGGCTCGGTCGAGCTGCTCGATGCCTGCCGAGGTGGCACGGGCGCAGCACTCCACAATCACCTGTTTTTCCAGGTGTTCGCGAATGTAGCAGGCGCTCTCGGCAAAGGTGAGGTTGATGGGCGAGACATAGGTGCCGCTTTGGGGCACGGTGCGCACCAGGCTCTCTTGCGCCAGACGCACCAGTGCCTCGCGCACAGGGGTGCGCCCCATATCCAGGTCGTCGCAAAGCTGCTTGACGCCTAGCTTTTCGCCCGGCTTGTAGTCCAGGTAGACGATTTTGCGTCGAATGGTGTGGTAGGACTGGTCCTGTAGGCTCGTTTCCTGCTCGCCGACGTGCATCGATTCTTCCATAGCGCCTCGCAACTGTTCTATCAAACTCATATGTCAGTTGTTTATTATGCCGCGAACCAGCTCTCCGCGGTGGGTAATTCGGCTGTTGCCCGAGAACTATTGCGGCATCTTAGTCTGTATTTGCGCAGGGCTGTGCTCAACATTGCCGTATCATAAGCCGTCGCAAACGTGAAATAGAAAGAAGGAATCTCATATGCAACTGGCGAATATCGTACGCGAGCGCTGGAAAGGCGTCTTGTTCTGCCTGATCATCGCCATTCCCGCGACGTTGCTCGGCAAACAAATTGAGGTGGTCGGCGGTCCGGTATTTGCCATTCTCTTTGGCATGGTCCTGGCGCTCGTCTTTCCCAAGAATCGTCGCGAACAGCTCGCCGCCGGTGTCACCTATACGTCTAAAAAAGTCTTGCAGTACGCGGTTATCCTGCTTGGCTTTGGCATGAACCTCTCCCAGATTCTGTCCAAGGGCGCCCAGTCGCTGCCGATTATCGTGGCGACGATCTCGACCTCGCTTGTCATCGCCGTCGTGCTCTGCCGCGTTATGAACGTGCCGGGCAAGATTGCGACGCTTGTGGGTGTGGGCTCGTCGATTTGCGGCGGTTCGGCCATCGCTGCGACCGCGCCCGTCATCGATGCCGACGATCGCGAGATTGCCCAAGCCATTTCGGTCATCTTCCTGTTTAACGTTATCGCGGCGCTCGTGTTTCCGACGCTCGGCGGCATGCTCGGGCTGACCAACGAGGGCTTTGGCCTGTTTGCCGGCACCGCCATCAACGACACCTCGTCGGTAACGGCTGCGGCGAGCGCCTGGGATAGCATGCATCCCGGCGCCAATGTGCTCGAAAGCGCCACAGTGGTTAAGCTCACCAGGACGCTGGCCATTATTCCCATTACATTGGCTCTCGCATGCTGGCAGATGCATCTGGCGCGCAAGGCCGGCGGCGACGCCAAAAGCACGTTCTCGCTTAAACGTGCGTTTCCCATGTTTGTGTTGTTCTTTGTGCTGGCGAGCGTGATCACCGCGGTGCTTCAGCTTCCTGCGTCCATTACGGCGCCCATCAAGGAGCTGTCGAAGTTCTTTATCGTGATGGCCATGGCGGCTATTGGCTTTAATACCGATATCGTCGAGCTGGTCAAAAAGGGCGGCAAACCCATCGCGTTGGGCTTTTGCTGCTGGATTGGCATTGCATGCATGAGTTTGGGAATGCAGCACGTGCTGGGAATCTGGTAGAGAAGTAGCTGATTTGCGTGTTGCGTGCTGGCGAGCGCATACCTGCGGTGGAGCGATAGGAGCTCTTGCGGGTATGGCTTGTCCGCAGGTTGATAGGTCCCGAAGAGCTCTTATCGCCCCGCCAGGATGGCGATGCGGGGCAATTCATATACTCGCAGGACGGCGACTTTTGCCCTATAGTGTTTGGTGAGTAATATCGTTCAATTTTGAAACATTCGGTCGTGCGACCGTCGGCGGTTGCACGTCGCCGCGGACAGGGGCAAATCATGGATAGCGATGCCAAGCTGCAGATTCTGATTGAGGCATTGTCCGCAGCCGGAGTATCGGCGCTGGCAGTCGACGAGCGCGGTGGCGTTGTGATCTCGACTATGAGTGACGCGGCACTCGAGCAGGATATCGCCGCTTTTGTTTCCGAGCGTCTCGCTCGCGTGGGCGATGGGGCGCGCCTGGTGATGGGCCACGAGGGCGTGCGGTTGAGCTTGACGGTGCGCCCGACGGCCAAGGAGCGCGGAGCGCTTTGGGTGGTCGTGGCGCATGAGGTGCGCGCCGCTGCGACGCATGCGGGCATCGAGTGGCTCAATGCCGACGAAGTCGAGGCTCGCTACGCGTCGAGCACGTACGGCATCGTCGAAGATGCGGCGGCGGTCGCTGCCCCCGTACGTGGGAGCTATGCGCGTGGGGTGCCCCTTATGCTCGAGGGCGAGCTGGGCGCGGGGCAGGATCAGATTGCAAAACGCCTGTACCTGGATGGACCCTATGCCGATCAGCCCTTTGTGTCCGTTGCGCTCGATGAGCTTACGGATCGCGGCTGGCGCCATCTGCTCAAAAGTTCCGAATCGCCGCTATTCCAAACGGGGCTGACACTTTGCATGGGCGGCTGGCATGCTGTTGGCCCCCAACGTCTGCGCGAGCTCGTGTCCGCAATGATCGACACGGTGCTCGCAACTCGTTGCCATGTGGTGTTGACGGCAAACGATATGCCGGGCGGCGGCGAAAGCGATCAGGCTGCTTTTGTAACCGAGCGTCTGGCCTGTGCAGTGAGTGTGGCGCCGGCGATTGCCGAGCAGGGCGGCGCGTCGGAAAAGGTTGCGCGCTATCTGGGGTATCTGGCAGATATGTTTAAGACGGGTGCCCACATGTTGTCCGCCGCCGCGGCAGAGACGCTCGATGCGTACCGTTGGCCCCGCAATTACCTGCAGCTGCGTGAAGTCTCTGAACGACTCTATATATTAGTGGGGGCGGGTACGGTGGAGCATGCCGTGGCGAAAGAGGTGCTTGCCCAGGAGGACGTTATCAAGACCGCGACCTTTGGCGCCCCGGCGCTCGAAAGCGATTTGTACATCTTGCGTCCCCTGGCCGATACCGAGCGCGATGTCGCACGGTTGGTCCTGCAGCACCTTCACGGCAACAGGACACGTGCGGCAGAGGTGCTCGGTATAAGCCGCACGACTTTATGGCGCCTGCTGAAGGACAACGACCGCTGAGCGAGGCGCCGTGACCGCGTGCGGCGCGTGTGATACAGTCCAAAGAAGCATTGTTTCGATTGTGTTACGGCGTGCGGGGGAGTATGGCGGAGACTTCAAAAACGAACCGAACAAAGCGAAGTGCGGCGCCGGTCGGCCGGCGTACGACTTCGCGGACGTGGGGCAAAAGCGCCTCGGGGTTCGACGGCTCGTTCAAGCGCACAAAATATGGCTATCCTTCGGCAAGCGCTCGCTTGGCCATGCAGGCCGAGTCCTCGTTGTGGGGACGAAGGCGCGTGGTGGGCTCAAAGCTCAAGCACGATGGAACGCTTGGCTACATCAGCCGCGGTGCTGCCCGCCGTAGCGGCCTCAATCCTGCAGGCTGGCATCGTTACGTGCCGATCGTGGTCGTTGCCGCGATAATCGTCATCGCGCTCGCGGCGCTCGGATATGCCGGCGACGGCGCGAGTCTGGGCGCGATTTTCAAATCGCCTGAACTTGCGCATGCTGGCACGGAGCTTGTTGAAGGCGCACAAGACCAGACGGGTGTGGCGCCCCAGCGCGGTATGGTCGCAGCTGCTGCCACCATTGCCGATGCTCAAAAGGACGAGGACGAACAAGCGACGGCGCCAAAACGACTCACACGAACGAAACGACGACAACTCCATCGGCAAGATAAGTTGCGAGTGGGGCAGCAAATATGGGACGGGGCCTTTTAGCTGCCCAAGACAGTGGCTCACTCGATGTCAGGCACCAACAGCGAGCGGGCCGCATTTGCGCCAAGGTGACGTTCATTTCGAGGGCGCTGACCTTTTGGTCGCGCCCTCGAAATTGAACGTCAGATTGGCGTTAATGCGGCTCGCGCAGCGTCAACGGGTCCGCCGTTCGTTAGAACGGCGGAACATACACCACGTTGTCGCGGCGAGGCTTGGCCTTGGGGAGTGCGTCCTCGGCGTAGCCCAGAATGCAGTTGCCAACACCGCGCAGGCTTCCGTCGGCGGGCAGGCCCCAGCTGGCCAGCAGCTCCAGGCCTCGGGCGAATCGAAAACCTCGTGGGCGCGATGAATCCAGCACGAATCAACACCCAGCGCATAGGCAGCATTGAGCAGGTTGCCCATGGCAAGCGAACCGTCTTCCAGATGCGTGGGCACGCTGCGGTCGACCAGTACCACCACAACGGTTTTGGCACCGTAGAAGGGATCGCCGTTGCTGCCCATGACTTGCGCATTGAGTTGCGAGAGACGCTCGACGGTCGCGGGGTCGGTGACGGCGACGAACGTGACCGGCTGACGCCCCATGCCGCTCGGCGCGTACTGGCCTGCCTCGATAATGCGTGCGAGCTTTTCTGCCTCGACGGGGCGATCGCTGTAGTTGCGGCAGCTACGGCGATGGATGAGCGCTTCGATGGTCTCCATGGGTTCTCCTAGCGATGACGTTGCAGATGCTCCGTTCTTACCCGTCGTGCCGTAGCCGTAATCGCGCAGAGGGCCCAAACAGCAATAGCCACCAATCGGAAAAGTCGGCTTGCATAAAACTGCGGCAAGAATGTGAGAAACTGATGAGATGGTTAAACGTTTTATCCCGTCTACCCTGCGGTTTTTTACCACTTGCCTAAAACAGGGGCGCATATCAATTGATAAAGGTTTTACTAAAGGGGTACCAACGTTAATCAATGCGCTGTGGTGGCGCTGGGCCAGGAGGTAACTATCATGTTCCAGGCTGGAGATGTCGTCGAGACTGACTTCGAAGGATTTCTGAAGCTGCTGCGTTCCAAGACGCGCGCTTTCGTGTCGATCAACGATCACGAGTACTACATCACGCACACCGATGGCTATTGGCGTGTTCAGGATTGCGAGACCCTCAACGATAAGGGCCACTTTACTGATTGCTCCGAGCTGGTCAACACGGTCTGCGAGGTCGTCGAGCTACCTTGGATCTGCGGCAAGAGCCTGCACGACAGCTTTGCGGGCGCAACGGTCTACGAGGCCGTCGCTGCCTAACGGGCAAATACATCGCTATTCTCGCGTGACCGCCGGCGCCGCCCCCGCGCCGGCGGTCTTTTTGTCGATATGCTTATGTAGAGCCGACCATAAACAACGAGCGTATTGACGATAGTCAAAACTCGGACTAATGTAGAGATATAAATTGGTCAAAACTCGGACTATCGAATGGTGGGAGAGATGAATAGTGCAGTTAGCCTGGTCGATTTCGACCGGATGCTTAACGGGCTTGACCGTATCTATTCGGAGTTCGCGCGTACCTGCGGTCTTTCGGACTGCGCCTACTGGATGCTCGTCGACACGAGTGCAGCGGGCGGAAGCGTTGCCGTGAGTCGGCTGACGAGTGAATGGTTCTACAGCAAACAGACCATCAATTCGGCGATCAAGACGCTTAGGGCGCGAGGGCTTGCGACGTTGGAGTTTGCCGAGGGCAGTCGTAAGAACAAGGTTGTGCGATTGACCGAAGAAGGCGTGCGGTTTGCCAAGCGCTACGCGTTACCGGCGCAAAAAGCCGAGCAACAGGCATTCGAAGCGCTCGAGCCGTGGGAACAGCGCGAGATCATGCGCCTGGTCGGTAAATTCTCCCATGTTCTGAACGAAGAGTGCGAGGCATTTAAACGGCAAGTGGCCGCCGAGAACGAGGCTGACGATAAGGGCGAGGGGGACACATGCGACTCTTAATGAGGTTTATGAGGCCGTACCGCGGTCTGATTGCGGTGACGCTGTTTGCGGTGCTGATAGATAACGTCGGTACGCTGTTGGTTCCCACGATGCTGGCGAACATGGTCAACACCGGTATTACCACGGGCGATGTCGACTATATTTTACGTAACGGCCTGTACATGCTTATCGCGACCGGCATGGCCAGCGGCGGCACGGTGCTGGGCTGCTATCTTTCGGCGCGCCTGGCCGCCAACGTGGCCTGCGATATCCGCAATGCCGTGTACGACAAGTCGCTCGAGCTGTCCGCCAGCGACTTTGAGCGCTTTGGCACGGGTTCGATGATCACACGCTCGCTCAACGACATCAACGTGATTCAGCAAGCTGTCCTTCAGACGATTCAGCTGGTGTTGCCGGTGCCATTCTTGGCCGTGGCAGGCATCATTTTTGCTTGGTTCATCGATCCCGCCATGGGCACGCTGCTGGGCGTGGTGGTTGCGATCGTGCTGGTGGCGGCGGTCTTTACGGTGGCTAACGCCGCGCCGATTTTTATGCGCCTGCAGAGCTTTATCGACCGCATGAACGTGGTGCTGCGCGAGAACATCGTGGGCGTGCGCGTCATCCGCGCATTTAACAAGGAGCGCCACGAGGAGCAGCGCCTGGACGAGGTGTTTAGCGATTACGCGGCCAACGCCATCAAGGTCAACCACCTGTTTGTGGGCCTCGACAGCTCCAGCTTCTTTTTGATGAACATCGCCGAGGTGGCGGTGCTGTGGGTGGGCGGCAACCGCGTGGGCGTCCACGCCATGCAAATCGGCAGCATTTCGGCCGTGTTGGAATACGCGATCCTGATTCTTTTCTTTGTGATGATGGCGCAGATGGTGATTCTGACGCTTCCGCGCGCCGCGGCGTGCCTCAACCGTGCGCAGCAGGTGCTCGAAATCGAGCCGAGCATCGTGGACGGCAAGGCTACGCTGGGCGACGGGGCGCCTGAGTCCGCAGACGGAGCCGACGCGGTCGCCGTGTTCGATCATATGTCGTTTCGTTTTGACGACGCCGACGAGGACACGCTGTGCAATCTGAGCTTTACCTGTCGCCGCGGTCAGACGACCGCGATCGTCGGCTCGACGGGCTCGGGCAAATCGACGGTGGCCAAGCTCCTGCTGCGCTTCCACGATGCCACCAAGGGCGCCATTCGCCTAGACGGCGTCGACCTGCGCGAGCTTTCGCAAGGCGAGATACGCGGGCGCATTGCCTATGTGCCGCAAAAGGCATGGCTGTTCTCGGGCACCGTGCAAGCAATCTGCGCTTTGGCAATGAAGACGCAACTGAGGCCGACATGCTTCATGCGCTCCAGGTTGCCCAGAGCACCTTTGTGCTCGATCAGCCGCAGGGGCTCGATACGCCGGTATCCCAGGGCGGCACGAACTTTTCGGGCGGTCAGCGCCAGCGTTTGGCAATCGCCCGTGCGCTCATGAAGCATGCCGATCTGTATATCTTCGATGACAGTTTTTCGGCCCTGGACTTTAAGACCGATGCGGCACTGCGCCATGCGCTGCAGGACGAGACGCGCGATGCCGCGGTGCTCATCATCGCCCAGCGCATCTCGACGATCTTGCACGCCGACCAGATCGTCGTGCTCAAGGACGGCGAGGTTGTGGGCTTGGGCACGCATGGCGAGCTTATGGAAACCTGCGAGGTGTACCGCGCCATCGCGGAATCGCAGATGAAGGGAGGTGAGTAGCATGACCGAGGAGCTCAGGAAGCAGGCCAGCGTTGATGACGCCGTTGCCGCGGGACTGGTTGAGGAAACGGCTGCCGTAGCACCCGAGCTGGACGAGGCCGCCAAGGCTGCAGCCGAGCGCGAGGCTCGCCGCCAAGCGCTCTACGAGAAACGAACGCGCCGAGGACGAGCGCGCCCGCGCTGAGGCAGAGCGCATGCGCGATGTGGACGACGAGGACGAGGACGAGAAACCCCGCGACACCTGGGCGACGGTGCGCCGCCTGTGGAGCGAGGCTGCCGGTGACCATTGGCGCTTCTATATCGTGTTCGCGAGCATCGTGTTCTATGCCATCTTTAACACCGCTGCGCCGGCATATAGCGCCCGCGTGATCGATGAGCTGTGGGGCCACATTCAGGTGGCGTTTGCCAACGACACCACCTTCAACATCACCTGGGAGAACTGCGGCAGGACCATCTTCATCTACTTTATGATCTGGACGGCCGCTGCCTCGTTCTACGCGCTCCAGAGCTTTTTGATGTCGAGCGTGGCCGAACGCCTTAACCTGCACCTGCGTAACCGCATCGCTCAAAAGCTCAACCGTCTGCCGCTTGCCTTCTTTGATGCGCATCGTCCCGGCGAGGTCGTTAGCCGTGCGACCAACGACTTAGACAAGATGTCTGAGAGCATGCAGCGCGGCTTGCTGCAGCTTCTGGTGTCGATCGGTACCGTGGTGGGCGCCGTGAGCGTGATGTTCGTGTTTAGCGTGCCGCTCACGCTTGTCTTTTTGTTCTTTACGGCGCTTTCGCTGCTGGTGACGAAGGTCGTTTCGCGCCGCACGCACGATGTGACGGGCGAGCGCCAGGAGTGGGTGTCCAAGATTACGAGCGCGGTCGAGGAAGGCTACTCGGGCCGTCTGGTGATTCGTGCGTTCAACCGTGAGCGCCAGAGTTCTGCCGAGGTGCACGAGGCTTCGAAGGAGCTGGCGCGCGTGAGCACCAAGGCCGACTTCATGATTAACGCCGTCGGCCCCGCGGTGCGCTTTATCGGCCGCCTGGCGCAGATCGTGATTGCGCTGGTGGGCTGCAGCATGCTGGTTGCTGGCCACATGACCGTCGGCGTGTTCCAGGCGTTCTTCCAGTTTATCTACGAGGCATCCGAGCCCATGACGCAGCTGTCATTCACTTTCAACTCGCTGCAGAGCGCGCTGGCGAGTGCGGAGCGCGTGTTCGACCTGCTCGATGAGCCCGAGATGGAAGCCGATCCGTTGCCGGCGGCCGCCGCCAAGCTGCCGGGCAAGGTGGAGGGCCGTATTGCCTTTGAACACGTGCGTTTTGGCTATGCGCCCGACAAGCCGCTCATGCGCGACGTGTCGTTTACCGCCGAGCCGGGCCAAAAGATCGCGGTGGTGGGAACCACGGGTGCGGGTAAGACCACGCTCATCAATCTGCTCATGCGCTTCTACGAGATCGACGGTGGCCGCATTACCCTCGACGGTGTGGACACGAGCCGCATGGACCGCGGCGAGCTGCGCCAGCAGTTTGGCATGGTGTTGCAGGACGCCTGGCTGTTCGATGGCACCATTGCCGAGAACATCGCCTATGGCTGTCCCGAGGCGACGCGCGAGGAGATTGTCGCGGCCGCATGTGCCGCTCAGGTCGACTTCTTTGTGCGCACTATGCCGCAGGGTTACGACACGCGTGTGGCTAACGATGCCGAGAGCATCAGCCAGGGCCAACGTCAGCTGCTGACCATCGCGCGTGTGCTGCTCAACAACCCGGCGATCCTCATCCTGGACGAGGCGACGTCGAGTGTGGACACGCGCACCGAGCTCGCCATCGGCCGTGCTATGGACGCGCTCATGCGCGGGCGCACGAGCTTTGTGATCGCGCACCGTCTGTCGACGATCGTCGATGCCGACCTCATCCTGGTCATGGACCACGGCAATATCATCGAGCAGGGTACGCACAAGGAGCTGCTGGCTGCCGAGGGCGCTTACGCCGACCTCTACCTAAGCCAGTTCGCATAAGGTGACAAAGGGGCAGTCCCGCATGCCACATCGAAAAGAAGGCGCGCCGGGGGCGGATTCCCCAGCGCGCCTTTTGTGTTGGCGTTCATGCTGTGGCGGCTGCCCGCGGCCTTAGCGCTCGTCCACGAGCTTGGCGACGAGGGCTTTGAGCTCGGCCACCTCTTGCTCGAGTTCCTTGACGCGACGGGCGTTTTCGGTGATGCCCTGACGGTTGAGGGCGCTCTGCTCGGCGGCATCGTCGGGCATGTACTCGCGATGCTGCTTGGCGTCGAAGCTCTCCTCGAACACGCGGCAGCCGTTGCGCTTGATGATGCGCCCAGGCACACCCACGACGGTGCAGTTGTCGGGCACGTCCTTGACGACGACCGAGTTGCCGCCGATCTTGACGTTGTTGCCGATGCGAATGTTGCCGAGCACCTTGGCGCCCGTGCCCACGGTGACGTTGTTGCCCAGGGTGGGGTGGCGCTTGCCGGTCTCGTTGCCGGTGCCGCCGAGCGTAACGCCCTGGTAGAGCACGCAGTTGTCGCCCACGACGGTGGTTTCGCCGATGACGACGCCCATGGCGTGGTCGATAAAGAAATGCTTGCCGATTTGTGCGGCGGGATGAATCTCGACGCCGGTGATGTGGCGGGTGATTTGCGAGAGCACACGGGCGAGCGAGCGATGACCGTGCTCCCAGAGCCAGTGCTCGGGCACGTGGTTCCACTTGGCGTGCAGGCCAGGATAGGAAAGGAAGATGACCAGACCGCTTTGTGCGGCGGGGTCCTGCGCCTGGACAGTCTTGATGTCCTCGCGAATGGTATTGATAAAGCTCACCGGCCGCCCTCCCTTAGCGCCATGGCAATGCGATTCAATAAAGTATAGCGATTCGCTAGGGATTAGGAAGAACAATCTTGGCGGCTTTGCGCGACAGGTGTCAGTTATGCAAACTTGCTGGTAATGAAGTAAGACTTTTGAGGGGTTTGGCCCGTGCTCGCGCCGCAACCGTATACTGGTCAACTTGGACGTGTCCGCGCCCACAACTGAGAGGTTTTACTTCATGGGTTTCATCAATTTTATCGCCGAGCTGCTTAAGGATCCGCGCACCGCGATCGCCAGCTGGATCGCCGCCGGCCCGCTTATGGCCTACGGCTGCGTTTTCCTGATCATCTTTATCGAGACGGGTGTGGTGTTCTTCCCGTTCCTTCCCGGCGATTCGCTGCTGTTTGCCTCGGGCTTCTTTGCCCACAACGGCGGCTTTAACATCGTGGCGCTTCTGGCCACCGCATGGGCCGCAGCCATCCTGGGCGATCAGTGCAACTTTATGATCGGCCACTTCTTTGGCCGCAAGATCATCGCCTCGGGCAAGGTAAAGGCCATGACGCCCGAGCGCATCAAAAAGTCCGAGGACTTCTTGGATAAGTGGGGCCACCTGGCCATCTTCCTGGGCCGCTTCTTTCCGTTTATCCGCACCTTTGTGCCCTTTATCGCCGGCATGGGCGGCATGCACTGGCGCAACTTCGTTGTCTTTAACGTGCTGGGCGGCATTACCTGGTCGACGGTCTTTACGCTGCTGGGCTACTTCTTTGGCGGCATTCCCTTTGTGCAGGAGCACTTTGAGCTGCTGATTATCGGCATTGTCGCCGTGTCGATCATCCCGACCGTGGTCGGCTTGGTTAAGGCTAAGCTGGGCAAAAAGAACGCATAGCTCGAGCCGGCGCACAAATCGTGTCGTTGAGGCCCGTCACCGTTTACGGTGGCGGGCCTCTTTAGTTTCGGTCAAATGAAAATACTTTAGTTAGTTAAAGAAAAACGTTTTATCCGACGTGCGTGCGGAGTACAATCTCGTGCATGCGAATCGACGTGCCATTGGCTTTGATGCCGTTCGCGTGTCCCGTCCGGCTCTACGCTCCGGGCGTGCGACGTTGCGACGCGGTCGGCCTCGGTCCTTGCGTGCGAGTTCGCGAGTATGCAACTGTGTATGTAAGGAGCGACATATGACTGTCGAGAAGAAGGATATCGATTGGGGTAGCCTCGGCTTTGGCTACATGAAGACCGATTACAGCTACGAGGCTCATTGGAAGGACGGCGAGTGGGACGAGGGCGGCCTGACCACCGACCACACCTTGCATGTCTCCGAGTGCGGCGGCATCTTCCATTATTGCCAGGAGGTCTTTGAGGGCCTGAAGGCCTACACCGCCGAGGACGGCAGCATCGTCTGCTTCCGTCCCGACATGAACGCCGAGCGCATGTATAACTCTGCCCAGCGCCTCGAGATGCCCCCGTTCCCCAAGGATAAGTTTGTTGAGGCCGTCAAGCAGGTCGTTTCTGCCAACGCCGCTTGGGTTCCGCCCTTCGGTTCTGGTGCGACCCTGTACGTGCGTCCGTTTATGATCGGCTCCGGTGACGTGATCGGCGTGGCTCCCGCTCCTGAGTACACGTTCCGCATTCTCGTGACCCCGGTCGGTCCGTACTTTAAGGGCGGCCTCAAGCCCGTCAAGCTGCGCGTTTCCGAGTACGACCGCGCCGCACCGCACGGCACCGGCAATATCAAGGCCGGCCTGAACTACGCCATGTCCCTCAAGCCCACGATGGAGGCCCATCGCGAGGGTTATGCCGAGAACCTGTATCTCGACTCCGAGTCCCGCACCTATGTCGAGGAGACCGGTGGCGCGAACGTTCTGTTCGTGAAGGAGAACGGCACCCTCGTCGTTCCTCAGTCGCACACCGACTCCATCCTGCCCTCCATCACCCGTCGCTCGCTCGTTCAGGTTGCCGAGGATTTGGGCATGACCGTCGACCAGCGTCCCGTCGAGTGGGCCGAGGTCAAGGCCGGCACCTTTGTGGAATGCGGCCTGTGCGGCACCGCTGCCGTCATCTCCCCGGTGGGCGAGATCGACAACAAGGTCTACGGTGCCGATGAGACCGTGACCTTCCCGGCTGGCTGCACCGAGATCGGCCCCGTGATGAAGAAGCTTCGCGAGACCCTGACTGGTATTCAGTCCGGTGCTGTCGAGGATAAGCACAACTGGGTTTACACCGTCGCATAAGCTGCCTTGTATGTCCGGCCCGAGGGCAACCTACTTTCGGCGCGTCCTCGGACATGAAAGAACCTCCGCTGCGCACTTCGTGCGGCGGAGGTTCTTTCGTCCTGCGGAGTGCGCCGGAAAGGTAGGTTGCCCTCGGGACTGCGTTACCTCGGTACTGCCGTTACGGGCAATATAGATCTGAATTAAAGATGGTACGCGGCCTTTTGGCCGCGCTTTTGTTTTGCTTCGAGCCATGTGGGGGGTGGTGGCGACGTGCATTTTTGCGAGTATTCTGCAATCGAAGGCCCTTGCATACCGACCTCGGGCGAAAAATCGGGATTTATCGATGTTTTCTACGAATGATGGGCGGGGCTATGGGCTGATAACGTTTGATTTGCAGGAATATTCGCGGTCTTTGGCATTTATCGTGGCGCTCGAAGCTGTCGGGCATGCTGAATACTCACAAAAATGCACGGCGCCTTGAGGGGGACCTTCGCGACAAAGGAAACCGCCCCGTCGAAGTATGCATTCGACGGGGCGGTTTATGCAAAAACGGTTGTGGATGCGTCAACGGCTCACTAGAACTTGACGGTTGGTGCCTGGCGGGCGCCTCGGCGGCCTCGAAGCCCTGGCGCTCCTTAAACTGGAAGATGCCGGCAAAGATAACAGCCGGGAACGTCTGGATGGCGTTGTTGTAGCTGAGCACGCAATCGTTGTAGCTCTGGCGCGCGTAGCTCACCTTGTTCTCGGTGTCCTCGAGCGTGGACTGGAGCTGCGTAAAGTTGGTATTTGCCTTAAGGTCGGGGTAGGCCTCGGCGACGGCAAAGAGCTGGCGCAGCGCACCGGTCAGCACGTTGTCCGCTTCCATCTTGGCCTCGGGGGTGGTGGCGCTCACGGCGGCGTTGCGCGCGTTGACTACGGCGGCGAGCGTGTCCTGCTCGTGCTTGGCGTAGCCCTTGACGGTCTCGACCAGGTTAGGGATCAGGTCGTTGCGGCGCTGCAGCTGCGTGTCGATGTTCTGCCAGGCATTATCGATGCGATTGCGCTTGGTGACCATGTTGTTGTAGATGCCGGCGATGGCGCTGGCGATCACAACGACAACAACGATACCGATGATGACGGGAAGCATGATGTCTCCGTTTCGAATGGCAGCGGCGTTTTGCGCCGGCTGCCGTTGGTGTAACGCTACTAGTATACCCGCAACCTTTGGCGATACCGAACTTTCCGGTAAGCGTTATGTTTCCGCCAAGGAGGGGCCGCCAATATGGAACGGGTGGTACAGGTGTAAGATATGCGACAAATTAAGGAATGCTGTCTACACCTTGAGGATGGCGATATGGATGGACCTTCGCATCAAGAAAACCTATCGTGCCCTGTTCGATGCTTTTACCGAGCTCTTGGAAGAGCATCGGTTTGAGGATTTGACGGTTGCCATGCTTTGCGACCGGGCCCTGATTCGCCGCACGACGTTCTATAAGCATTTTCGCGATAAAAACGATTACTTTGCCTTCTATATCGATGAGCTTATGACGGGCTTGCCGCAAAACCGGACCGATGCAGCGGACGCGGAGCCGCTTGATGACGTACGGGCGCTTCGCCATGAGTCTTTGACGATGCCATGAATATGATTCTGGCGCATGAGCAGCTCATGGATAACCTTTTGGCCAGCAGCATGTCGGGCATGCTGACCGGCATGATTTGCGACCGCATTGCGCGTTCCATCCGCGAGCGTGTGATGAGCTCGCTTGCCGAAGATGCCCTGGCGCCCGTTTCGCTCGAGACGACATCGGAGTTTATCGCCGGTGGCATTATTCGACTGTTCACAAATTGGTGGGAGTCGGGTCACGATCTTGAGCGTCGACCGAGATAGCGACGTGGTCGATGCGCTGTTTGAGCGCACCATGACGCCGGTGAATCACTAAGGTGGCGGAGAGAGGGGGATTCGAACCCCCGGAACGCTCTCGCGCTCAACGGTTTTCAAGACCGCCGCATTCAACCGCTCTGCCATCTCTCCGTGAGTCGTAATGATAGCATCGTTTTGAATTTGCAACAGGGAAGGCGAACGATGACGATCACCGAAATCGACGAGAAGTTCATGCGCGAGGCGCTGGCGGAGGCGCGCGCCGCCGCTGCGGTGGGCGAGGTACCGATTGGTGCCGTGGTAGTGCGCGCGGGCGAGATTGTCGCGAGGGCGCATAATCGCCGCGAGCTCGACCAGGATCCTTCGGCGCATGCCGAATTTTTGGCCCTGTGTGCCGCCGCTCAGACGCTTGGACGCTGGCGCCTTTCCGATTGCACGGTCTACGTGACGCTCGAGCCCTGCTGTATGTGCGCGGGCTTATGGTTAACGCGCGCGTGGGGCGTTGCGCGTATGGCGCGACCGATGCCAAGGCGGGCGCGCTGGGTTCGCTGTACGACCTCAATGCCGATTCGCGCCTGAACCATCGGTTTAATGTGACCGCCGGCGTGCTGGCAGGCGAGTGCCGTGAAGTGCTGAGCAGCTATTTTGCTGGCCTGCGCGGTGTCGACGGCGTCGGTTGCGGTTTGAATCTTGAGGCGCATGCGTCTCACGCCGAGGCGCTCGCGGGTGTTGGAGATCTCACCGACGAGACGGTCGACTTTGGCCCCGTGCAGCGGCGGCCCCGCCGTGTGCTGCTGGCGATCGACTCCTTCAAGGGCAGCGTGTCGAGTGCGCAGGCGGAGGAGGCCGTTGCCGAAGGCGTGCGCCGTGTGTGGCCCGATGCCGAGCTGGGCGCTTTGCCGCTGGCAGATGGTGGCGAGGGAACGCTCGACGCCATCGCCGCACGCGGTGGCGAGCTTTCAACCTGCGAGGTTGCAGGTCCCTTGGGCGACCGCGTGTCTGCCCGGATGCTGGTGGACGGCGAGCACGAGTCCGCGGTCATCGAGATGGCCGAGGCGGCGGGTATTGGGTATTCACCTTGCACGGAGTCGGCGGCGTTGGCGGCCACAACCTATGGCGTGGGCGAACTGATGCTTCGTGCGCTTCGCGCGGGTGCAAAGACTATCTATATTGGTCTGGGCGGCAGTGCCACCAACGACGGTGGCGCCGGCATGCTGCAGGCGCTGGGCGCCCACCTTGTCGATGAGTGTGGCTGCAATATCGCCCCCGGTCTCGCGGGCCTTGAACACGTGACGAGTATCGATTTGGCACCGGCGCTTCGGGCGCTGAATGGCGCGCGTATCATCGTGCTTTCCGATGTCGAGAATCCGCTCGTGGGGCGTCGAGGCGCACTGGCGGTGTTTGGCGGGCAGAAGGGTCTGCGACGGGTGATGCCGAGGTGCTGAGCAGGTACGACAGCTGGATGGTCGGCTACGGCCGCCTGCTCGATGCAGCGATTACCGGGGCGCGGGCTCAGGGGTTGTTGCGCGTGCCCGAGGGTGCACGGACATTTGGCTCGGTGCTCGGCGTGCCCGGTGCCGGTGCTGCTGG
>ENA-OQCF01000214-OQCF01000214.1-human-gut-metagenome-genome-assembly--contig:-NODE-214-length-22133-cov-1.891939_pt1 | contig 22133 bp, 27 predicted proteins | sample MGYA00242756_ERZ504573 | MGnify/ENA primary metagenome ERZ504573 (study PRJEB26092, sample SAMD00036240) | human gut metagenome | host: Homo sapiens | study: EMG produced TPA metagenomics assembly of... | reverse complement strand
TGCGAAGACCTTCGTACAACTTATCATTTGCATCATCTGCCTTGCAGTCGGAAATCTGACCAAGGAGACGAACCTTGCACTCTTTTGTCTCCGGATTGATCACTGCAATCCATCATTTGTGCTGTCTGCCATATCTGCCTCAGAAGCAAATAATGTAAATTTATCCTTGTACGGTGCACTTGCATATGGACAGAAGCTCTTGCAGTTGCCGCATTCGTTACACATATAATCTACATGGATCACCTGATTCATTGCCATTCCCGGAACTTTGATGGAGATGTTTGCTCTGTTTGGACATACATCTACACAATTCTCACAGACTTTATTACAGGTCAGACAGCGCTCACTTTCGCTCGCAGCGTCCTTGCTTTCTTTGAGTATTGCTTTTTTGGAGTAACAGTCTTTTTCTGTTCCCGGTACAGGCTGTCCTTTTACAATATCATGTCCAAGGATTGCTTTTGCAGCAACCTGTGCGTCGCGGATCGCTTCTACGATCGTAGCAGCTCCCCTTGCACCGTCACCGACAACGTAAACGCCTTCTGCACTTGTCTCCATTGTCTTATCATTGATGCGGGCTTTTCCGCGCTCATTGACCGCAATACCATTTGCTTCATAGAACTCAGTCGGAACTTTCTCGCCAACTGCAACGATCACTGTATCAGCCAAAACTTCTTCTGTTTCGCCCGTTTCTGTTACACCTGCACGTCCGGAAGCATCCATGCTGCCAAGTTCCATCTTCTTACAGAGCAGTTTGCCGTTTTCCAGAGATACAGGAGAAAGAAGTTCTTTGAACTCTACGCCCTCTTCCAGTACTTCCAGTAACTCATCTTCTGCTGCTGGCATATAGCGTTTGGTTCTTCTGTATACCAAGTAAACATGTTCTACACCTTCTGTACGTTTCGCAGCTCTTGCAGTATCCATGGCAGTGTTACCGCCACCGATCACAACTACGTTTTTACCCAGCGCAACCTTACCGCCAGTTGCTTTGAAATCTCTTAAGAATTTCAGAGCATTGATGGTTTCACCCTTTTCAAGCTTCAGAGTACCCGGTTTATTTGCACCTGTTGCAACGATCACTGCGTCATAACCCTGTGCTTTTAATTCCTGTACGGATTTCACTTCTGTACCTGTTTTGATCTCCACACCCATCTTCTGGATGAAGGAAACATCTTTATCGATTGCATCATCAGAGATACGGAATCCCGGGATCACATAACGGATCACGCCGCCGGCTTTCTCTTCTTTCTCAAATACTGTTACAGAAGCACCTGCTCTTGCAAGGAAGTATGCAGAAGCAATACCTGCAGGACCTGCACCTACAACAGCTACTTTCTTACCGTCTGCTGTGCCTGCTTTGATCTCACCGATCACTGTATCATATCCGTTTTGTGCTGCGATGAGCTTAGTGTTGCGGATATTTACAGGTTCTTCATAGAAGTTACGTGTACATTTGTACATACAGTTGTGCGCACAGAGAGTACCTGTGATAAATGGAAGTGCATTTTTCTCAAGGATAACTCTTAATGCCTGTGCATAATCGCCTTCTCCTGCCAGCTTCACATAGGTTGTGATATCCTGGTGGATCGGACATCCTTCTTCGCATGGAGCAAAGAAACAGTCAAGGAGCGGAACCTCTGAATCAGTTTTTCTCTTAGGAAGCGGTTTGATGCTCTTTACATGGTGAGTATCTTTTTTCGCATCCTCGGCCAGCTGCTCAAGTGCAGCTACATCAATGCCTTTCCATTCTTTCACACCGTCAGCCATTACTTTCTCTGCCATCTGGGTAAATCTCTGATATCCGCCCGGCTTCAGAAGTGTAGTTGCCACTGTTACAGGCCATACACCACATCCGACGATACGGTCGATATTATAGTAATCAGCACCGCCTGAATAAGCGATACGGAGTTTTCCGTCAAATTCCCGGGAAAGTCTGGCTGCAAGAGAAATGGATAACGGGAAAAGAGATTTTCCGGACATATACATTTCTTCGCTTGGAAGTTCATTTCTTGTAACATCTACAGGGAATGTATTGGTGATCTTCACACCAAACGCAAGGTTCAATTCATCTGCAAGTGCCTGCAGTCTCTTAAACATCGGAATCGCATCTTCGTACTGTAAGTCATCTTTGAAATGGAAATCACCAAATACCATATAATCATATCCCATGTCATCCATGGTCTTTCTGGCAAATTCATATCCCAGGAGAGTCGGGTTACATTTGATAAATGTGTTCAGATGTTTCTCTTTAAACAGATGATTTGCAATGCTCTCAATCTCGTTTGGAGGACATCCATGGAGAGTAGAGATTGTTGCGGAATTACAGATATCAGACGGAATCGCCTCAATATCTTCTTTTGTAACTTTTTCAAATTTATCTACATTGTCCAATAACCACTGTTTACATTCTTTAAAGATTTCAGTATCTTTTGCTTCCATCATACTGTCAATGAAAGTATTAACCTTTGGCTCTTTGATCCCTGCAAGATCATATCCAACGGAAATATTGAACTGGAATCCGTCCTGTGCACCCAGATCAAATTCTTTGGCGATCACATGCAGGATAAACCATGCTTTAATATATTCTCCCATTGCCTGAGGAACATAAAGCTCTGTAGACCATTCACAGTTATATCCTTCATCATCTGCAAGGATACATGGTCTGTTGATACAGGCTGCAAGCTCTGCACCGTCCATCTTCTGAACTGTTTTCAGCTCAAAGAAACGTGCGCCTGCATAGTAAGAAGCAACAATGTTCTGTGTTAACTGTGTATGCGGTCCTGCAGCAGGTCCGATCGGTGTTTCCAGATTTCTCTCAAATATATTCAGCTTCCTGTCAGTTTCCGCTGCATAAGCTCTGTGCTTGTTCCGAAAACTGTTCCTTTTGTTTTCTTTTCTTCTAATACCCAGTTCATTAACTGTTCAAAGGGCATACAGGTCATGACTTCACTCATAATCCGATCCTCCATTATTTCATACGGTATGGCTTCTCTCCATCCGTTCTATATTTTATTTACATTTATTTTTGCCAGGCAGAAAACTTATCTTTTTTACAATTCTTTACAGATTAACCATTAATATCATCTGCAAGTTCTTTTGCAGCCTGACGGCAGTCTGCCATAACTTTTGCCTCGTCGCATACAAGGACTTCGCGGTCTTTCATCAGGACTTTACCGTTACATACAGTAGTCTGGACCATGCTTCCGTTTACACCGAACATCAGATGTCCGTTAATGTTGCTTTCATTCATTGGTGTCAGCGGATCATAATCGATCACGATCACGTCTGCTGCCGCACCCTCTTTCAGGACACCGAGCTGTTTCTTAAAGTATCTGTTTGCAATCTTTGCATTTCCTTCAAAAAGCATCTGTGGAACTTCTCCCCAGGCTGCGTTCGGGTCGCAGAGGCTGTGTTTGTGTAAAACATTTGCAACCTTCCAGGATTCCATCATATCATGAGTATATCCGTCTGTACCAAGACCTGTGAGGATTCCCTTCTGTACCATTCTCATGGTTGGAGGACATCCGCATGCATTACCCATGTTAGATTCCGGGTTATGTACAACCATGGTATCTGTATCTTTGATCAGATCCATTTCATGTTCATTCACATAGATACAGTGACCGAGTAAAGTCTTCGGTCCAAGGATGTTCCAGTCATGAAGACGGTCAACAATACGTTTGCCATGCTCTTTCAGACACTGATGGAGATCGTAAATGCCTTCTGCTACATGGATGTGATATCCAACACCTTCCGGTTTCAGTTCATTGCAGAGAGCCATTGTCTCATCAGAGATTGTAAAGGATGCATGCATACCCATCATTCCGGCGATCATATCACTGTCGTCTGCAAGTGCATGCTTGATAAAATTCACGTTCTCCATTACAGATTCTCTGGATTTCTCCATTCCGTCACGGTCAGAAATCTCATAGCAGAGGCAGGTACGCACACCTAAATCCTTCGCAGCTTCCTCGATCGCATTGAGGGAACCTGTAATATGGCCAAAGCTTGCATGGTGGTCAAACACTGTGGTTACACCATTCTTGATAGAATCAATGTATGTAGCATATGCAGAAAGCTTTGTCTGCTCCAGTGTCAGATGACGGTCAACTGTCCACCATAAGCCATCCAGAATATCCAGAAATCCCTGAGGATATATCCGTTAATGCTTAAGCCTCTTGCGAAGGAGCTGTAGATATGCTCATGGGCATTAATAAATGCCGGCATGATAACCCCACCCTTCGCATCAACAAATTCAGCATCCGGATAAACTTTCTTTACCTCTTCAGTTACCCCCACCATTACTATGGTGTTACCATCCATTGCTACAGCACCATTCTCCAGGAATGGGTTGGATGCGTCCTGTGTGATCATTCTTCCATTACCAATTACCAGCATATAGTTCCTCCTTTCACTTGTCAAAAACTACCAATTCGATACTGCTTTTTACCTTTTGTTTAGGAATTATGTACTAATACTGTAACATACTTCTCCGGATAATGCAAGTAGAATTTACAAAAACTTTTTGGTTTTTCAAATTTTTTTTAGGCTTTATACTATCTCCGGTGAACAGATAAAAAAAGAACGGGGCGGTCATTGATGACAATGAACAACCTCGTTCTTTTTTTGATTTTCCTGTTTTCTGATGAAGCTGATTTTATGACAAATTTTCAGGTTTGTCAACAATTTTTGTAAGATAGGAGAGTTATCCTTCCATAATCGCAGAATTAACCCTGAGCTGTTTTCGTCCATTCTTCCAGAGATTCTCATCCAGCTCCACCTCATAGCCGCCGCCATTTCTCACATGCCACTCATAAAATGGTTTCTGTATATCTGCATACTCTTCCATGATATTCATGATCGTACCGCCATGGATGACAAGTGCCGCCTCTGCCACATGGCTGCGGATACATCCGGACACAACCCTGTCAAATCCTCTCAGGTTTCTGCTTTTAAACCCTTCCCTGCTTTCTCCTCCCGGAAAAGGCAGAGTACCGTTGCTGTCAATCCATTCCTGATAGTGCGGATTACCTTCCAGCTCTTTATAGTTCTTATTTTCAAATTCTCCGAAATCGCATTCTGCCAGTTCTTCAATAATATGTACCGGCTCTCCCGGAAAAAGGATCTCTGCTGTCTGCACGCATCGTTTCAGAGGACTTACATAAACCGCCTGAACCTTTGGATAATCCATCTTATGCAGAAACTCTGTTCCCTCCTGACATAACGGCTCATCCGTTGTGCCGATATATCTGGAAAGTTTATTCCCTTCTGTTTTTCCATGTCTGATCAGCCATAATTTAATCATCTTTGATCACCGTTCCAATCCCGCAGATCACGCGCGTCACCTTATGGCTGTATGCTGCCAGCTTCGTACATACACGCCCTACAGCCTCTCTGTATTTTCTGTCAAAAGCATCCACAGGTACAACCCCGTACCCTACTTCCTGAGAGACAAGGACAATATCCGGATTCTTACAGATGATTTTTTCCGCAAGATCTGACACATCCTTTCCATTCTCCAGTTCACTGCGGATATACTGCTGAAAACCAGTCACACCCTGAGCATTCATCAGTTCCTCCTCTGTGACAGAACCGCCGTCACTCCACCTTAACTGTGGATACTGTTTCCTGGCATATTCAGTCTTTCCCTGATATGCACCGCCGATTATCATTTCCATACTCTTCTCCTCAAAAATTAGAAACCACCGCCAGGATCAATGCCATCCCAACTTCACAGATACAAAGAAAGAATCCTGAAATATCCCCGGTTGTCCCGCCAAAGTACTTCATCGCAATATGATGATAATACCAGAAAATCAGCAAAGCTCCCACAAAAGCCAGACTTCCCCATACAGGCCGGATCAAGATCATTCCCGCAGCCAGAAGCACCAGATAGACGATCAGCACATTTCTCGAGAGCACATCTGAAGAATTTCTGGAAAACTCAGCAACTGTACCGTCTGCCTTTGCTTTCGGAAAGGTAATAACTCCGATCCCTGACAGACATCTGGAAACCATAAAACCAAGGCTCAGAATTCCGATCGCCCTCATATTCTCTGCACTGTTAAACAACTGACTGTAAGCGCCGTACCAGGCAATGAAATATACCGCCGCAGTAATAACGGCAAAAGCACCTGCATGGGAATCCTTAAGAATCTCCAGCCTTCTGCTTCTCTCCTGCCAGGAACTCAGGCATCCGAAGTATCCAAAAGACCATCCACATGGATCCCGCCTGTCACAAATACCGGTACCAGCACCAGCACTGCTGTCACGAATCCCGGCTGATACCCAAACCGAAGTCCCAGATATGCCACCAGCATAGTCAGCCCGCCGATCACAGTTCCGATAAACGGAAAAAAGCAGAACATATACTTCATATTTTCCTTTGTCCAGTCAGCGCGGGGCATGGGAATCTTAGAAAACATGGCAAATGCCACCTTAAAATTATTCCATAAAGATTTCATTGATCAATTCCTCTTTTTCATAGTATGTCAATCCTGTCAAATGTATTATTTGCAAAGATTGCTGCAGGTATCTGTGGATTTGTGAAAGACTGGTATCCCATATACAACTTCCACCACTTCATCAGCTCTTTGTGCAGCAGTCTGATTGATTTTTCCCAGATATTCCAGATAAGAATCCATATCTCCATCAAACACAACCGCATCTGAAAAAATCTCATTTGTAACGATTACCACATGAGCAGCCTGTTCCAGCAGATTCTCAATCCCTTTTGTAACTTCCGAAACTGTCCGGTCATGGGCTCCCTGTTCTTCAAACATTTCATTTGCCACCAGATTCGACATACATTCCAGAAGCACCACACATCCGGCAGGCAGTTTCACATTTTTGAGCCCTGTATAGCACTCAACTGTCTCGAAACCTTTTCCTGCACGCATCTTTTGGTGTCTCTCGATCCTTTTATGGCTCTCTTCATCAAAAGGGTGCATGGTCGCTATATAAATCCTCTGTGCATCCCCGAAAGAAAGCACCCTGTCTTCCGCAAAAGCAGATTTTCCGCTCCCGCTTCCCCCTGTCACAAGCGTCAGCATTATTTCAGCTCCTCATACTGTTCCACATGGATATCGTCAAAAGTACTCATAGAATGATAAACCGCTGCTGCCAGATCAAGGATCGGGAATAAAGCTACTGCTCCGGTTCCCTCGCCCAGACACATATCCGCATGAATGATTGCCTCTTTCCCCATATTCTCAAGGATCAGATGGCAGCCGGCTCATTTGATACATGGGATGCAAGAATATAATCCCTCGCAGCCGGGCAGATACGCATGGCGATCAGCGCAGAAACACAGGAAATAAATCCGTCCATGACTACAGGAATACCATAAACCGCACCTCCCAGAAAGACACCTGCCATTCCAGCGATATCAAGACCGCCTACCTTTGCCAGAACATCAATGGCATCCTCAGGATCCGGTTCATTTAATGCAATGGCTTTTTTGATCGCATTGATCTTGCGCACAAGTCCCTCGCTGGTCAGACCTGCGCCGCGCCCTGTCATCTCTTCCACCGGCTGTTTCAGCAACACAGAAGCAACTGCACTGCTGGTGGTTGTATTTCCGATTCCCATTTCCCCTGTTGCCAGAATCCGGTAGCCCTTATCATTCAGTTCCCTTACCATGTCAATGCCTGCTTCAAGCCCCTTTACAGCCTGTTCTCTTGTCATGGCAGGACCCTTGGTCATATTCTGTGTACCATAGGCAATTTTATGGTCTGTGCGGACTTTTGTATCCGTCACCATCCCCATATCCACCGGAAAAATCTCCGCATGGTTCTGCTTACACATCACACCGACAGATGTGTCATATTTCAGAAAATTCTCGGCAACGATGGCAGTAACTTCCTGTCCGGTCTGTGTCACACCCTCTTCTACCACGCCATTATCCGCGCACATGGCAATCAGACCTCTCCTGGAAAGATCCACCTCTGCGTTTCCTGTAATTCCCGCGATCTGGATCAAAAGAGTCTCCAGTTTTCCAAGAGAATGCAGTGGTTTCGCAATACTGTCCCATCTTTTCTGTGCAATCTCCATGGCATTGTGATCTAATGGCTTAATCTTTGCAATAGCTTCTTCCAGAGTCATGAGTTTTCCCTCTCTTTTCCTTCATTATTTTGATTTCCCTGTTGTAAACACAAAAAATTTACTGAATACATAATTCAGTATCAACACAATAAACTGTGTCAGGAATTTCCCGATCATATCATTAAGCCCCATCACTGACACAAGCAGCCATACACCGCCAACCTCGATCACCATAGTATCAGTCTGGCACTGACAAATTTGCAGAATGGCTGAACATGATCCTTCAATGTCTCGCATTTATCCTGAAAAACATACTTCGAATTTACCACATAGGCAAACAGGATCGCCAGGATGATCGAAATAATATTGGCGATATTCAGCTCCACCTTCAGCTTTCTGAGAATGAAAAAGCTGACCAGATTCACCATTGTGGTACATCCGCCAAAGAAAATATAGCGGATAACGGAACTTTCATACATTTTTCTGATCCATTGCTTCATACAAATATATCCTCTCAGTCCTGTATATTTCCATTCTTAATTACTTTTGAAATAATATATCTCGGTCTGCGCTTTACTTCTTCATAAATCTTGGAAATATAATATCCAATAATTCCAAGACTGATCATCATGGCGCTTCCCACCAGAAGTAGCACCATCAGCAGGGTGGTATAACCTTCCACTGCAGAACCTGTAAAATACTGCACAAGCGAATAGACCATAAGGACCAGCGAACAGGCAAAACATATCGCTCCTGTGATCGTAACAAACTGCAGCGGAAAAGTAGTAAATGCCACGATATTTGTGAACGCATATTTCACCAGCGCCCAGGGAGACCACTTGGAAACGCCGGCCTCTCTCTCCTGCACCTCAAATTCCACACTGGTAGTCTTATATCCCACCCAGGAAGAAGTAGCCCGAAAGAACATATTCCTCTCAGGCATAGACAGAATACTGTCCACAGCCTTCCTGTCCATCATCTTAAAATCCGAGGCATCCTTCATATTTACCTTAGTTGCCTTAGACATGATATCATAGAAAAATCCGGCACATTCTTTATGTAAAAAGCCTCTTTTCCTCTGTCTGCCTTCACACCCTCGATCACTTCATAGCCTTCCTGCCACAGCCTGTACATCTCAATAAGCGTCTGCGGCGGATGCTGCAGGTCACAGTCCATGACAGCCACCACATCTCCACAGGCCTGCGCCAGTCCTGCAAAAATCGCTGCTTCCTTTCCGAAATTTCTGGAAAAAAGAACGCCTGTCACATTCGCATCCCTCTCTCCTGCCTTCTGAATTTCTTCCCATGTCCGGTCGCCGGAACCATCGTTTACAACCACCAGCTCATAGGGAATCTTCGCTTTTGTAAGAACTTCCGCCAGCACCCGACAGGTTTTCCCAACCATCAGCTCCTCATTATATGCCGGAAGTACCACTGATAATTTACTCATGATGTCATTCCTCATTTTGTTTCATTCATATACAACAGACTAGTTTCTCATTCACTGTCTGTTACTCCTGTAAATATTTTCTATAATGTCAGGGGCAAAAGGTTATTTTACTTCCTAAGCAACTTTACAGCTCCCGCAATTCTTATTTCTACTTTATTATACACAAATTTACAGAAATGTCCATTCCAACAATCTGCATGCTCCAGTGTGTCAAACACTTCACAGGATAATAGCACGTATGTTACTGTTCTCTTCGTTCTCAGTAACGAGACTCAGATACATTCCAGACTTCCTGAAGCAATGGAATTTGGATTACTTTTTCTTCCTGAACACCAGCATTACATATATAACCAGCCCCAGAACAGAAAGAAGCATTCCCGCTTTCAGATAAGGTGTGCAATATGTAAGGCGTATCTCATGTGAACCAGGTTCCAGTTCCAGAGCCATAAACATGGTATTCGCCTTCTGAAGCTTCGTTTCTTTCCCGTCCACATAAGCCGTAAATCCCTTACTGTACGGAACAGACAACACAAGAGCTTTCTTTTCGGAAACACTGATATCCCCTGTAATCTCATTCGTTCCCATTTTTACATTCTCGAGAGCTTCTTCACCCAGCTTCACAGTTTTTTCCTCAATCCCCTGCACCGGCTGACTCACAACCCTTAATTTATCATAGGTATAAACACCCGTATTAGCAAAGGTGATCGTCATAGTACGAACCCCTGATCTGGAATATCCCATATTGCAGAGAAAATCATGCCGTCCACTGTAGGCATTATACTTATCCGTAAAAATCTTTATGGTCTTGGTCACATCATTGGAGCTGACTGTCATAGCCGCTTCCTTTGATTCCTTCCAGTATCGCCACCGGCTGTCCTCATCAAGAACCTTATTTTGGTCATACTCAGACATCTTCTTCCACTGACTGTTACCAATCAGTTCTCTCGGTGAAAGACTGTCATAATCCAGATTATCTGCGATCAGGTAATTCTCACTGTCCGTAAGACCATGGAACACAAGCTTCAGCTGCGCCCCTTCCTTCGTCACCCTGATTGCTCCCTTAGACAGAGCACAACCATCCCCTGTCTCCATACGATACTGGATATTCTCATTATCAGCATCAACAGATGCCTCAGGCAGTGTACTCTCCTCAAGCACCACACCGTCCATCAAAGCCTGCTGCTTTTTTACCACATCCATTTTCTCATATTCCGATTCAGGAATATAACTGTCATAAGTATAACCCAGAGGCAGTGCATTCTCATTCTCATAAGCCCTGCACTCACTTTTTCCCTTTCCTGCAGAGCCTTCTCTTTATTATATCCATAGGAAAGATAGCGGAAATTATCACCACTTATCACAAAATATTTCACAGAAGCCAGCCTGTCCAGGATCGTCCTTCCGTCCAGGTTCTCATAATGCTGCTCCCATGGCGTATTCAGATACATTTCACTGAAAAAATCACTGATACTGCTGTTTGCAAGACTGAAATAATAAGCAGTACTGTTCGTACCCATATACATAGAAGTATTATCATAGGGCAATGCCCCATACTGGTCATAACGATAGACACCTGAATCCCCGGCGGCAAGAACCGCCTTATCCGTATTCGACTCCAGCTTATCCAGCGACTCCTCTTCGGCTGCAAACTCTGACAGATAATCCTTCTCATAAGAATACTGATAAGAAACATTCAACATAATGCTCACCACAAGCAAAGCACTGAGAAGCCCGCACATATACTTCCCCTGCAGAAAAATATTTCCAAAAGAAGTAACCGTAAACACAGCCAATACCAGAACCAGCACACCTGCCATATTTCTCTGCGTTCTGGCAGCTTTCGCAAACAGAGCCAGCACACAATACGCCACCGTCATGACAAAAATCTTCTTCTTTTCCCTCACAGTCAGAGTAAACAGCTCAGGATATGCCTTCACAAAAATATACGCGATCATCATCCCATAAGCCCAGATCCACCTGTTGGACACATAAGAGAAACCATTGAGCACATGCCCTGCAAAAGGCACCAGCAAAAACAAGATTCAACAGCCCAAATCCTAATTTCAGATTCCAGGTACTTCTTCTTCCTGGAAAAAAAGCACAAACAACACCTGCCATAGCAACAGCAGAATACCCGGCAACCCCCCACTGGATCATATTCTCCCCGATCAGATCACCCAGATACTTCTCATAATAAATTTTATCATATAAAAGAGGCACATAATTCTCAGCCTGAAACCTATCCGTACCAAAAATCGTCATGACCACCGGAATAAAAATAACCGCCGCGATCATCAAAGCCACCACATAATAGCCGATAAACTTCACCAGCCATCTCAGAACATCCTTCACACTTCTCTCACTGAAAATCCCAAAATACCGGAAAGCCGCATAAATAAACATAAAAATACAGATCATATAAAAGAAATAGAAATTCGACATAGCCGAAACCGCAGTCGCCCAGATAAACAGCCATGGCTTCTCCCTCTTATAAATCTTATCAATCCCCATCAGAACCAGCGGCAGATAAATCATAGGATTGGAAAAATACGGATGCTTCATAGCCGCATAAATCGTCCATCCCGCAAAAATATAGATCAACGTTCCCATAAACGTCGCCTGCTTCGGATTCTTATGATAAAAACAAAAAATGCTAAACGAAATCCCTGCCAGATAAATTCTCAGAAAAATCAGAATCTCATACAAAACCTCCGTCTTATCCGCCGGCACAAACACAGACAACAAAGTCAGCGGATCCCCGATCACATAATAATGCAAAGTTGTAAGAATATCTGAACCATACCCGATATTCATATCCCACATAGGCAATTCCAGCTTATGCTCTACAAAAATCGTATGCAGAACCTCCCTCAGATACCGCCCATAATACGCCAGAGAATTCAAATGCTGCGGAATCCCATCATGACTCCACACCAAAGACTTCCCATTACCCGCAACTGATAATAGATAAAAAAAGAAATAACCCCAAATACAAGCGTATATAATAAGTAGAAATCCTTCTTACTATCCCTGCTCACAAATTTCCTCATAACCGCTCCTTTATATTCTATCATTCTAAACCGAGTTATAAAGTTCTCACTGATTATAGACAAATATCCAATACTTGTCAAATTTATAGCCAACATTATTTCATTGTTTAAGAACGACGAAAGTATTTAAATCAGCCAACAACCAGCCGGGGAATGACAGAACATCTGAGGCGAATCTCGAGGTTCATGTAATTTCTTAGTATTTGGAAAGCCGCGTTATTCAGAAATTGCTCACTGTTTGAGCGAAGCGAGTTTGAGCAATTTCTGAATGTTTTTAGCGGTTTTTCAAATACTTAGAAATTACATGGTTCCGAGACTGAGCCTCAGATGTTCTGCCATTCCCGGCGTCCCTTTTAAGCAATACATAAAAGGACGCGATACAAAAAGTACCGCGGCCCACATATATCGTCTGGACACTATAAATAGCTCTATCTATTTATTTTTTAATGATTTATAAACTTGTTTACAGTCGTTCAAAACCGAAAAGATTATTCAGCGCTATGAAGAGCGATCAGCTTCTGCAGATATTCAAATCTAGCCTTAGCCTCAGCCTCATTCTTAGCAAACAGTCTTGCAGCCTTCTCAGGATTCTGACGTTTCAGAGAGTTGTAACGAACCTCACCGTCAAGGAATGCCTGATAATCTTCCATGCTCGGAGCCTTGGAATCAAGAGAGAACTTGTTTCCTTCAGCTGCAGGATTGAATCTGAAGTTATGCCAGTATCCAACCTTAACTGCTAATTCTTCCTCTGTCTGAGCTTTTGCCATACCTTTCTTAATACCATGGTTGATACATGGAGCATAAGCGATGATCAGAGATGGTCCGGATAAGCCTCAGCCTCTGCAATAGCCTTTACAGTCTGGTTGAAGTCAGCACCCATGGAAATCTGAGCAACGTATACATAGCCATAGCTCATAGCGATGGAAGCCATATCTTTCTTCTTAGTCTCTTTACCGCCTGCAGCAACTGAGCGATAGCACCTGTAGGTGTAGACCTGGAAGACTGTCCACCTGTGTTAGAGTAAACCTCTGTATCGAATACCATAACGTTGATGTCACGTCCACTAGCGAGAACATGGTCAACACCACCGAATCCGATATCGTAAGCCCATCCGTCACCACCGAAGATCCACTGGGATTTCTTAGCCAGGAAATCTTTCTGAGCAAGGATTTCTTTTGCTTTGTCACATCCGCAAGCTTCAAGAGCAGCAACAAGTTTGTCTGTAGCAGCGCCGTTTGTAGCACCTACAGCAAATGTATCCAGCCATTCCTGACCAGCTGCCTTAACGTCTTCGTTTGTTCCGTTAGCAACAACGTCTTCAACTTTTGCTTTTAAGCCATCGCGGATAGCTCTCTGAGCAAGAAGCATACCATAACCAAACTCAGCGTTATCTTCGAACAGAGAGTTGGACCATGCAGGACCTGTCCCTTAGCGTTTACTGTGTATGGTGTAGATGGTGAGGAGTTACCCCAGATAGAAGAACATCCTGTTGCGTTTGCGATGTACATTCTGTCACCGAACAGCTGAGTGATCAGTTTAGCGTATGGTGTTTCACCACATCCTGCACAAGCTCCAGAGAACTCAAGCAGAGGCTGTTTGAACTGGCTGCCTTTAACAGTTGCTTCTTTAAATTTAGCGATAACATCTTCTTTAACCGGCAGTTTAACTGTGTAGTCAAAGTATTTCTGCTCGTCTGCGCTTGCTTCAAGGTTTTCCATAGCAAGTGCTTTCGCACCCTTCTTACCTGGGCAAACGTTTACACAAGAACCACATCCTGTACAGTCAAGTGCGGATACGGACATTGTGAATTTATATTCTTTCATACCTGTAAGGTCTAATGTCTTCATGCCTTCAGGAGCATTAGCTGCTTCTTCAGCTGTCAGAGCTACAGGACGGATAACTGCGTGCGGGCAGACATAAGCACATCTGTTACACTGGATACAGTTTTCCGGATTCCATACAGGAACGTTAACTGCGATACCACGTTTCTCATATGCAGCTGCACCTGATGGTGTAGTACCGTCTACATAATCCTTGAATGCAGATACAGGTAAGGAGTTACCTTCCTGAGCATTAACTTTAGCCTGGATATTGTTAACGAAATCGATAACATCCTGACGTCCTTCTGTTGCATGAGTCATATGAAGACCTTCGTCCTCAGCGTTCTTCCAGCTTTCCGGAACCTGGATCTCTACAACCTGTTTAGCACCAGCGTCGATAGCTGCCCAGTTCTTCTGTACGACATCATCACCTTTACGTCCGTATGTTGCCTTGGCAGCAGCTTTCATAAGGTCGATTGCCTGATCTTCTGGAATGATTCCTGTCAGTTTGAAGAATGCAGACTGAAGGATTGTGTTGATACGTGTTGGTCCCATGCCAGTTTCAATACCGATCTTAACACCGTCGATTGTGTAGAATTTGATATTGTGGTTAGCGATGAAAGCTTTTACCTGTCCTGGTAAATGTTTCTCAAGACCTTCCATATCCCATGCACAGTTAAGGAGGAATGTACCACCGTCAACAAGTTCCTGAACCATGTTGTATTTGTTTACGTAGGATGGATTATGACATGCTACGAAGTTTGCTTTGTGGATCAGGTATGTGGATTTGATCGGTTTCTTACCGAAACGTAAGTGGGACATTGTAACACCACCGGACTTCTTGGAGTCATAATCAAAGTAAGCCTGTGCGTACATGTCTGTGTTGTCACCGATGATCTTGATGGAGTTCTTGTTGGCACCTACAGTACCATCAGCTCCCAGACCCCAGAATTTACAGTTTGTTGTTCCTTCAGGAGTTGTTACGATCGGAGCACCTGTCTCAAGGGAAAGGTTAGTAACATCATCAACGATACCGATTGTGAATTTTTCTTTAGCAGTGTTCTCATAAACAGCTACGATCTGTGCAGGTGTAGTATCTTTGGAACCTAAACCATAACGTCCGGAGAATACTTTTACGCCGCCGAATTTGCTGTCTTTTAATGCTGCTACAACGTCAAGGTACAGTGGCTCGCCAAGTGCACCCGGCTCTTTAGTTCTGTCAAGAACTGTGATCTGTTTTACAGATTCCGGAATTGCATCGATGAGTGCCTGTGCGCAGAATGGTCTGTAAAGACGAACTTTAACAACACCGACTTTCTTTCCTGCTGCTGCAAGGTAGTCGATTGTCTCCTCGATTGTATCGTTTACAGATCCCATAGCAACGATTACGTGTTCTGCATCAGCAGCTCCGTAGTAGTTGAATAATTTGTAATCTGTACCGATCTTAGCGTTAACTTTATCCATGTATTCCTGTACTACTGCCGGAAGAGCATCGTAGTATGGGTTACATGCTTCTCTTGCCTGGAAGAAGATATCAGGGTTCTGAGCAGAACCTCTCTGACATGGGTGATTCGGATTCAGGCATGGTTACGGAATGCAGCGATTGCATCCATATCTGCCATATCCTTCAGATCTTCATAATCCCATGTTTCAATCTTCTGAATCTCGTGAGATGTACGGAATCCATCGAAGAAGTTGATGAACGGAACTTTACCTTTGATTGCTGAAAGGTGAGCAACAGGTGTTAAGTCCATAACTTCCTGTACAGAAGATTCGCAGAGCATTGCGCATCCGGTCTGACGACAGGCCATAACGTCTGAATGATCTCCGAAAATTGAAAGTGCATGAGAAGCAAGTGCACGTGCAGATACGTTGAATACTGCAGGTAACTGCTCACCGGCAATTTTGTAAGGTTCGGGATCATAAGTAACAGACCCTGAGATGCTGTATAAGTTGTTGTTAAAGCACCTGCTGCCAGAGATCCGTGTACAGCACCTGCTGCACCAGCCTCAGACTGCATTTCAGTTACCTGAACTTCCTGTCCGAAAATGTTCTTTCTTCCCTGGGTTGCCCATTCATCTGTTGCTTCCGCCATAACAGATGAAGGAGTGATCGGGTAAATAGCGGCTACATCTGAGTATGCATATGAAGCATGAGCAGCTGCATGGTTACCATCCATGGTTTTCATCTTTCTTGCCATAGTTTGTTTTTCCTCCTTAAAGGTTGATGAAAATTAATTATTTATTTCAAGGCATAAGTAAAATATACCTCAAATTTCATTGTAGATTATAACATAATCTTCTGCCTGTGTCCAATTTGTTTTGACATATTTTGTATCTTCTGAGGTACAAAGCAGGGATTTTCTGTTATTTCAGTAGCAAATATGTGCATTTTTCGAGTTGTATATGACTAACATTATGCAGATATGCCAAATTTCGGACAAATCAGGCAGATAAAAGTAAAAAAAAGGAGGCTCTACGCCTCCTCCATGATCTGCTGTATTGTTTTTCTCTTAAGGAGACTTATCAGTTCATCCTGTACAGATAACAATTCTCTATGTACCAGACATGGCAATCCATCCTGTCCGTCTCTGACACAGTTATATTTCGGATCCAGACATTCGATGATAAACATATCCGGATCAATCGCCGAATAAACCTCATATAAAGTCAGCTCATCCAGTCCCCTGTTCAGAGAATAACCACCATGTACGCCTCTGTATCCCTTCACGATCTCTGCCTTCTGAAGTTTCTTCAGGATCTTATAGGCAAAAGGAGCTGTGATTGCTTCTTTCTCACAGATATCGGATACGCTCAGTCTGCTCTCTCCCCAAAGCGCACGTACCACTCGAACTGCATAATCGCACTCTCTTGTAATAAACATAGTCTTTGCAACCTCTCTAAAATTAATTATCCTTTACTGTCCACATCGCTGTTCTGCATAAAACAATGGAAACAGTAATCGTTATTTCTGTCATATCAATGCCTCATATTTCTGTCCGTCAAGAGGCTATATTTATTCTATATTATAACAGTGCTTCTTTTTTTTGTAAATAAAAAGAACCCAAAAAAGCAAAAAACAGTTGCAAATTTCCCAATTTACGGTACAATGATAAACGGTTGTAACTTATATAATAGGAAATAATGTAACTGTTTCCTGCGAAAGATACGTTTTCCATAAACAATCTGCCGGACAGTTACTGCAAAACAATAATTTCACGAAAAAGAGGTATGATATGATTTCAGCAAACAATATTACATTGCGCGTAGGTAAAAAGGCCCTCTTCGAAGATGTAAATATCAAATTTACTGAGGGCAACTGCTACGGTCTCATCGGTGCAAACGGTGCCGGTAAGTCCACATTCCTTAAGATCCTTTCCGGACAGTTAGAGCTACCAACGGTGACGTTGTTATCACTCCCGGCCAGCGTCTCTCTTTCCTGCAGCAGGATCACTTCAAATATGATGCATATACAGTTCTGGATACTGTTATCATGGGTAACAAGAGACTGTATGAGATCATGAAAGAAAAAGATGCTATCTATGCAAAAGCGGACTTCACTGATGAAGACGGTATCCGTGCCAGTGAACTGGAAGGCGAATTTGCAGAGATGAACGGATGGGAAGCAGAATCTGATGCTGCTACTCTTCTGAATGGTCTTGGAATTGAAACCGATCTCCACTATTCCCAGATGGCTGACCTTACAGGAAGCCAGAAGGTCAAAGTTCTTCTGGCGCAGGCACTGTTTGGTAATCCGGACATTCTTCTTCTGGATGAGCCTACCAACCACCTTGATCTGCCTGCTATTGAATGGCTCGAAGAATTCCTGATCAACTTTGACAACACTGTCATCGTTGTATCCCATGACCGTTACTTCTTAAATAAAGTATGTACTCATACAGCAGACATCGACTACGGCAAGATTCAGCTCTATGCCGGAAACTATGACTTCTGGTTTGAGTCCAGCCAGCTCCTCATCAAACAGATGAAGGAAGCCAACAAGAAGAAAGAAGAAAAGATCAAAGAACTTCAGGAATTTATTTCCCGATTCAGTGCCAACGCTTCCAAGTCCAAACAGGCGACTTCCCGTAAACGTGCCCTGGAAAAGATCCAGCTTGACGATATGCGTCCGTCCAGCCGTAAATACCCATACATCGACTTCCGTCCAAACCGCGAGATCGGTAACGAAGTCCTTATGGTGGAGAACCTTTCCAAGACCATCGACGGTGTAAAAGTTCTGGATAACATTTCTTTCACACTCGGACATGATGACAAGGTAGCTTTCGTCGGTGCCAACGAACAGGCAATCACTACTCTGTTCAAGATCTTAGTTGGTGAAATGGAACCGGATGAAGGAAATTATAAATGGGGTGTTACCACTTCTCAGGCATATTTCCCTAAGGACAACACTGCAGAGTTCGATAATGACCTTACTATTACAGACTGGCTGACACAGTATTCCGAGATAAAGGATGCTACTTATGTTCGTGGATTCCTCGGACGTATGCTCTTCCCCGGTGAAGACGGCATCAAACGTGTACGCGTTCTTTCCGGTGGTGAGAAAGTCCGCTGTCTTCTTTCCAAGATGATGATCTCCGGTGCAAATATCCTGATCCTGGATGAGCCAACCAACCACCTCGATATGGAGAGCATCACAGCACTGAACAACGGTCTGATCAAATTCCCGGGTGTTATCCTTTTCACCTCACATGACCATCAGTTCGTACAGACAACAGCCAACCGTATCATGGAAATCCTTCCAAACGGAACCATGATCGACAAGATCACTACTTACGATGAATATCTGGCAAGTGATGAGATGGCTAAGAAACGTCACGTATTCGAGATCAACGAAGAGGACGCTTCCGATAACTAAAGAATAAAATACAGGGTACGGCTTAGCCGTACCCTGTTATTTTATTCTGTCTTCATGATAATATCCGCCAGCTTTCCGCCTGTCACCTTAAGCAGATCAGCAAGGGGAACCTTCAGTGTCAGTCCGATACGGCCGCCACTCACATAAATCTCCTCAAATTCTCCTGCAGATGCATCAAACACAACAGGATAAGGTTTCTTCATTCCCAGCGGACTGCAGCCGCCTCTCACATATCCGGTAATCTTTGTGATATCCTTCACATGGATCATGTCCACTGTCTTCTCACCGACAGCCTTTGCAGCCGCCTTACGGTCAACTTCCTTTTCAATCGGAACTACAAAAACGAAATAACCGCCGCTCTTTCCTTCCATTACCAGAGTCTTAAAAGACTGGTCATAGGGAGCACCGATCTTATCCGCACTGTGGATCCCGTCAATAAATTCATCACATTCATAGGAGAACGCCTCATATTTAACTTTCTGTCTGTCCAGCATTCTCATTGCATTTGTCTTAGCTTCTTTTGCCATTTTTTCTCGCCTGTCCTTTCTGTCCTCTGGCATATATTGATTCCTCCATGTCTCTGTCCTGAGACTGCTCAAAACTCTGGTCTTGTCTCAGGTCCTGATTTCGCCTGTAAATCTGCTCAGTGCTTTCTTCATCAACCGTTTCTTCATCCTCTTCATCAGAAACCGGTTTGTTGATAGCAAACTGAATCAACATACCCAGAACTGCAAATCCCACACTCATTCCCAGTCCATAGGGAATATCTGCCAGATTTCCAAGCTGTGCAAGGGAAACCCCTGCCATAATACCACCGATCAAACTTGTAGCCACGATCAGCACTTCCCTGCAGTATTTCACCGCCATGGAACCAAGAGCTACGCCGATCAGAATACATGCAAAAAATACTGCGGAGCTGGTAGGATGCAGGAAATAAATACTGGCCGCCCAGCCGATACCTGCTGCCAGGATAAACACACCTGCCTTATAGATCAGAAATGCAATCACTGCGAACACAACTCCTGCCGCCAGTGCTGCGATCAGCATTGTTGATTTCTCCTGTATTCCCATTGTATGTACAACCACCAGCGCAAGACCGCCGCCTACCAGAAAACCTCCCAGCATCATCCAGAAACGCAGAAGCCTGTATCCCAGAATACAGTTCAGCACTCCAAACACAAGGATCACTGCAAATATTACCATCATAAAACGGTTCACCAGATCTGAATCCATAAAACTCCCGGCAATACTCAGCGCATTTCCAAATATATCTGTCATATTAACCATAATTTTCAGTCACTCCTTTTAGTTATATATTTATAGCGTTCCTTATCATCAACTGACACATCTGAGCTAAACCTGTCAGAACATGAAGTATAAGGTCTTCATATTGTCGATCACGCCGTAATGATAGGAAATCTGTGACAGCCCATGGACTTCCATATAATATTTTGCGATATCTTGGATATGATTACTGTCGATCAGATCCATATATGCCTCATCATAAGCCCCCTGGCTGCCAAACTTAAAGCGTACCACCGCAGCATCACTGTCAATGCGCAGTCTGCACAGGTCATATACACTGCTCCAGTCATAGGTATCAAAACAGGCGCCGTTTCTCACATAGAAATTCATGTCAGTCGCTGTACACGCAGGAACAGGAAACTCATCAGAGGCCGTATAATTCTCCTCGTACTCCTGTGGGAACGGACACAGATAATCATAGATTGTTGTCTTATGCTCTGCCAGCAGCGTGGCATCACCCTCCAGAAAGTCCGGCTGGTCCCCATTGGTGGCATCCACATAATAATACTGTCCATTCAGCTCTACAATATTCCAGGCATGTCCCTGGGTACTGTTTGCAGCATCACCCTCCACATAAATACAGGGGATATCCAGACGCTCCAGCAGATACTGCACAGCTCCCGCATAGCCCGCACATACCGCCTGTTTCTTCCAGAAAGCTCCTGCTATACTCTGGTCATCATCAGAGATCACATATTCTGTATTGTCTATGACATAAGTATAAACAGTCATTACCTTCGTGTAAATCATCAGCACCATCCGGAATCTGCGATAACACCTCCTGATACGCATTCTCCATAGCCTGCGTGATCTCCTGTCTCTGCTCCTCTGTATAAGTATATCCCGGAGAAAACTGACAGTAATCTCTGCCCGAATAAGTCGTCTTATAAACTTTCTCCCGGTTATGTACCCAGAACAGCTCCGGATGATCCTTCAGCACTGCATGATACACTCTGTCTATCTCATTATCTCCTGAGAGAGACAGATAAATTTATCCTCAAAGCTTCTGATCCCCTCCAGGATCTCGCGGTAGCCTCTCTGTTCATTCTCATTAAGAAGGCCGAAATAATACTCCTGATGTCCTTCATCCGTCTGCGCTACCTCCTGTCTCTTAAGATCCTTACTTCCCCCGGTTCCTGCAAAGCTCTTCCGCCGATGATCAGTCCACCGGCCAGAAGCACCACCACAGGCACCATAAGAATCAGACGCAGCCCGGAAAATCTCTTTTTGCTCATTCAATAATCCTTCTTGGTTATTATTCTATAAGTCTGATATTACATTACTATTTCATTCTGTTTTGTCACATTTAGAATTGTTATTCGTTACTGTTCACTCCGCTCACAGTAACTGTTATTCTAATGTATCTTATTATAGCCCAGAACACTTCTCCTTGTAAACCGATAAAAATAAGTTAACACTATTTTATAATAAAAATTGTCCTTCTTACAAGATAAACATTGCATATTTCCAATTAAAGAGATACACTAAAAAGTAAGTATAACTGCTCTGTATCCCATCAGACAACAGGATGTCGGACAGACATATACAAGTAACATATTGAGGGAGTATTGTAATAAATGAGCATCAAAATACC
>ENA-OQCF01000211-OQCF01000211.1-human-gut-metagenome-genome-assembly--contig:-NODE-211-length-22173-cov-2.498322_pt1 | contig 22173 bp, 19 predicted proteins | sample MGYA00242756_ERZ504573 | MGnify/ENA primary metagenome ERZ504573 (study PRJEB26092, sample SAMD00036240) | human gut metagenome | host: Homo sapiens | study: EMG produced TPA metagenomics assembly of... | reverse complement strand
CTCAGAAAGAGACTACTCCTTTCTATCCCCGTTCTCCATACGGAGTAGCCAAGCAATATGGTTTCTGGATAACCAAAAATTACCGCGAAAGCTATGGCATGTTTGCCGTAAACGGTATTTTGTTCAATCACGAAAGTGAACGCCGGGGCGAAACTTTTTGTTACCCGGAAAATTACCCTGGCGGCGGCACGCATCGCACAAGGATTCCAAGATAAACTGTACTTGGGGAATCTGAACTCCTGCGCGACTGGGGATATGCCAAAGACTATGTGGAATGTATGTGGCTGATTCTGCAACACGATACGCCCGAAGACTTTGTTATAGCCACCGGAGAATATCACACTGTACGCGAATTTGCTACCCTTGCTTTCAAGGAAGCGGGCATCGACTTGCGCTGGGAAGGTGAAGGTGTGAACGAGAAAGGTATTGACACAGCTACAGGCAAGGTGCTGGTAGAGGTGGATCCCAAATATTTCCGCCCGGCAGAGGTGGAACAGTTACTGGGAGATCCTACCAAAGCCAAAACGTTACTGGGATGGAATCCCCGCAAGACTTCATTCGAGGAACTGGTGAAAATCATGGTGAAACACGATATGAAATTCGTGAAGAAACTTCATCTCAAAGCAAGCTGTTAAATCATTAGTCAAGAATTTCAATGGAGAAATCAGCCAAAATTTATATAGCAGGGCACCACGGACTCGTGGGCTCCGCTATTTGGCGTAACCTGCAAGAAAAGGGCTACACCAACCTGACCGGCAGAAGCCACAAGGAACTGGACTTGCTGGACGGAGTTGCCGTAAAGGACTTCTTTGACCAAGAAAGACCGGAATATGTAATCCTTGCCGCCGCCCACGTGGGAGGTATCATGGCAAACAGCACATACAGGGCGGACTTTATCTACAAGAACCTGCAAATACAACAGAACGTGATAGGGGAAAGCTTCCGTCACGGAGTGAAGAAATTATTGTTTCTGGGAAGTACCTGCATTTATCCCAGAGATGCACAGCAGCCGATGAAGGAGGATGCTCTCCTCACCTCCCCACTGGAATATACGAATGAGCCATACGCCATCGCCAAAATAGCGGGGCTGAAAATGTGCGAGAGTTTCAACCTGCAATATGGTACCAACTATATCGCTGTAATGCCTACGAACCTGTATGGCCCCAATGATAACTTTGATTTGGAACGCAGCCATGTGCTGCCTGCCATGATCAGGAAAATACATCTTGCCAAATGCTTGAATGAGGGTGACTGGGAGAACATACGCTATGATCTGGATATGCGCCCGGTGGAAGGTATAAACGGGGAGAGCAGAACAGAGGAGATACTGGCTGTCCTGAAAAACTACGGCATCAGCAAGGACGGGGTGGAACTGTGGGGAACAGGCACGCCGCTGCGCGAATTCTTATGGAGTGAGGAGATGGCGGATGCCAGTGTTTTCATCATGGAGCATGTGGACTTTAAAGATACTTACCGTCCCGGCACAAAAGAGATACGCAACTGCCACATCAACATCGGCACGGGAAAGGAAATATCCATCGCCGACCTGGCTCATCTGATAGTAAAGGAAACGGGATATAAAGGCAGCATTACATTCAATCCGGAGAAACCGGACGGAACCATGCGCAAACTGACTGATGTGACCAAATTGCATGAACTGGGATGGCATCACAAAATAGACATAGAGGAAGGGGTGCACAAGATGTACCAATGGTATCTGGAATATAAAAAGAAATAAAGAGCATACGTGTTATGGAACTCATATCGTTATCATGCAGGCGGCATAGGAAGCCGCTTCTGGCCCATGAGTACGCCGGAATGTCCCAAACAGTTCATTGATGTGACGGGATGTGGCAAAAGCCTGATACAACTGACAGTGGAACGCTTTCAAGGTTGTGCATTCCGGATAATATATGGATAGTGACTTCGGATAAGTATAAGGAAACGGTAAGGAAACAATTGCCATCCGTGCCGCCTCATCATATACTGACGGAGCCGGTTGCACGTAACACGGCCCCCTGCATCACATACGCTTGCTGGAAAATCAAGAAACACCACCCGCACGCCAATATCGTAGTGACTCCTGCGGATGCATTGGTTATCAATACGGATGAATTCCGCCGGGTGATAGCCAAGGCACTGCTGATGACAGATCAAAGCAAGGCCATTGTAACCATAGGTATCAGACCTTGCGCCCGGAAACGGGATACGGATATATAGCCGCGGGAGAAGAGGTGGATCAGGATATACGGAAAGTGGATGAATTCAAAGAGAAACCGGACTTGAAAACGGCACGGCACTATGTGGACGCCGGGAATTATTTCTGGAATGCAGGGATCTTTGTATGGAATGTAAAGACCATAGAAGAGGCTATACGCCGTTATGCACCGGGCATTGCCGAGGTGTTCGACAGGATTTATCCGGAGTTCTATACCGAAAGAGAGAAGGAAACCATAGAAGAGCTGTTCCCTGCTTGTGAAAGTATATCCATAGATTATGCCGTAATGGAAAAAGCGGAACGGATTTATGTATTGCCGGCAGAGTTCGGATGGTCTGATCTGGGTAGCTGGGGCTCATTGCATTCCTTGCTGCCCAAAGATGAACGGAACAATGCCGTTGTAGGCGAGAATGTCCGAATGTATGAATGCAATAACTGCATTGTACACACACCGCATTTGAAACAGGCGGTAATACAAGGACTGGACGGTATATCATAGCGAGAAAGAGGGAACCCTGCTGATATGCAGACTGGCAGAGGAGCAGTGTATTAAAGAATTTTCGAAAGCATAAGGAATGATTATAGCAGTTGACTTTGACGGCACAATAGTGGAGCATAAATATCCCGAAATAGGCAGGGAACTACCCTTTGCCATAGAAACGCTGAAAAAACTACAACAGGAACGGCATCGCCTTATTCTGTGGAGTGTGCGGGAAGGTAAATTATTACAGGAGGCCGTGGATTTCTGCCGGGAGCGTGGACTGGAGTTTTATGCCGTAAACAGCAATTATGCGGAAGAAACCCTGGAAAGCAATCATTACTCCAGAAAACTGAAGGCGGATTTGTTTATTGATGACCGTAATCTGGGAGGACTGCCCGAATGGGGATGATTTACAGAATGATCCATGACAAATGGGGATACGAAGATATTTATCAAAGTTCAGGTAATAAAGAAGAGACTAAAAAGCGAAGCTTTTGGAAGATACTTTTTTCCAAGATGTAGAATCTCCGCTTCCTAATGTAGTGATACAGGCGGAAGCCCATAAGAAAACTAATGTTAGATCAGAGGTAAGTACTGTTATCAGCGGATAACGGGAACTTACGAAACAGTGTTGGTGATACCCGCCTGGGAAGGTAGGTATCACCTTTTTTTTGATCTATTCCATCAGTATTTGAAGACTTGTTCTTCTCCGGGTTCTATGGTCATGGCTTTCATTCCTTTCCGGGTTGGAATGTTCAGCACTCCCTTTCCGCCGTCGGACTTGATACGGATCTCTTTCTTATCCATATAGATATGGATATTGCCGTATGGAGTGGGCACGGTTCCTTCCATCCATTTCAAGCCGCCCAGACAAGGGGTGACGGAGTATTCCTCGTAACCGGGTTTGGTGGGTTTTACTCCCAGATAGTATTTGCCCAGCAAATAGATGGGGCTGGCTCCCCATGCATGGCAGAGGCTTTTGCCGTATGGACGTCCGTACATGGCCAGATGCCGGGTACCTGTTTCTTCGGGATTGTATTTCTCCCAGAAACTGGTAGCTCCTTCTTTCAACATACCGCCCCAATAGGCTTTCATTTCTTTCATCACCGATTCTTGTTCGCCCAAGGCGCACAGTGCTTCCAGTTCATAGAAACGCATATAAGGAGTGGTGATTTTCAAAATACTGTCATTCTGCAATACGGTGTGTTTGATGGTCTGCTGTTTATCGGCATTCAGATAATTGAAGAAGACAGAGAACATATTGGCGTAGCGGGTAACGGACTCACTCTGCTTGCCCTGAACGCGGTTGTGTACCATCGCCTGTTTCTGCTCATTCCAGAAAGCGGGTTCCAGCTTGGAACGTAAAGCGGAAGCCAGTTTCTCATACTTGGTTTTGTCTGCCGTATTGCCGGCCAGACCGGCACAAAGCGCCATGGTTTCCAAACTTTTGCAGAACAAGACTTGCTCAAAGGAGAGTTCTCCTTTCTTGTCCAGATAACCGTCTGCCCAGTCTACGAATACCCAGTCACCGGTCATGCCTTCCACCATACCGTTGGCATTGGTGCGTCCCAATACATAGTCCATCATGCTTTGCATACGCGGATAGAGTTGGGTTACAAAGTCTTTGTCACCGGAATACATATAGTAATCGTAAATACTGAGGAACCAATAGAAGGTGTAGTCCATAATGGTATTGCTGTGGCTGGTCACAGGGTCTTTTCCGCGAAGCAGCCAGATGGTACGCTTCACGGTTTCATTATCGAAGAACAGATAGTAGTTCATCAGGTAGCTCTGGATGGCATCGCCACTCCATACCCAACGGTCGCGCTTGATGCCGTCGATAAAGAATTCACGGGTAGTAAGGTGCATGGTGTATGCTCCTACTTCCCAGATGCGGTTCAGTTCTTCGTCATTGCATTTGAATGAGCCCCGGTACTCTTCGGCAGGTATTCGTATTGCATGGAAACGTCCTGTATCGTTACTCCCGGATCGCAAGTGACATAGACATAACGGAAGGCCTTGCTGTTGTCCAACGTGTATTCATCGTATAGTTTCCGTGTATTCCGGATGGCCAGATCGGTTATCTGCCCCGGCTCTGCCAGCAATTTGTCCAATGTTTCGCAATATTCCGTATCCAAGGCTTCTTCAGGACTTTCACCGTAATAGATATGGATCGTTCCTTTTCCCTTTACCTCTTTCAGAGTGATATAACCAAAGGTTTCTTTTCCGAAGTCGTACAATACCCCTTCTTTCCGGGGAGTGGAGGAAACTGCTTTCATCGGTTTTCTGGCCAATGAAAACTTGGAAGGCAGTTGGGTGGCTCCGTCAAAGTTCCAACACCCTGCATCCATATAAACGGTGGCAGAAGTATCACTGGCTTTTCCGCTTTCGTCTATCCATTCCTTGTCTTCGTAGGTTACTTTCCAGGTCTTGTCCGTATTTACGGTTTTTCCTTTCACGTAAATAGTGGGGGGAGTGGACTGATTCCACACTTTGATGTTCAGACTGTGTTTTCCTGCGGGGAGTTTCAAGGTGGAGGCATACCGAATTGCAGTTTGCCGTCCAATTTCACATTGTATTTTCCTTCGGCGGCAATGAAGATTTCTTCCGGTTCCGCCAGATCCAATTTCTTGCTGAATTCCACTACCACATAATGGCTGTCCGTTTTCCAGAAGGGAGGGAAAAAAGCACCGCGTTCCGTACGGCGGTTGTTCATCCGGTTGCCCAGCCATATCTCATAATCACCCGGATACCAGATCCAGGTCTGGGCGGAGGCGGCAGCACTCAATGCAAGTGCTCCGACTAAAGTGGCAAGTTTGTTTTTCATAATGGTATCACGTTTTATTTTTCCTTCAAATAGCTATATTCTTTGGGCAGTCCGGCATTTGCCTTGATGCTGTCGTTCACCATCGGACCATTGTTTTCCCATGTATTGCCCGGACCGTTGGCGTTCTTCAGGAACTTCTCTCCTTCCGTCCAGTTGTCCTTGACGGTGATAAATGAAGATCCTTCGTCGGTGTAAAGATAGAACCAATGATTGGGATCGTGTGCATAACCGGGTGAAAATATGTCGGAAACGCAATTTTCCGTAATCCGGCTATGGGGTTGTGAACCTAATGTATAAATACCGGCTACATCATACATGTGCTTGGCATAGTGATGAATCAGGTTGGCGTGCACGCGGTTATTGCGCATACAGTTTACCGTACGTGTCCACCCCCATCCCAGACTGATGCCCGAATAGGATACATCACTGATTTCATTGTGCTCGATATTGATATCACTGACATAACCGGCGCAAATGCCCAAAGTGCCCCAGTCTTCATTGGTCACATCGTTGATGTAGTTGTTGGAAATGGTCAGTCCGGTACAGACCTCACGACGGTCGGCAGGATCGTATGGAAGATGTGTTTCGTGAGCGGCAGGGCTGAAACTGCCCGCTACAATACCGTTCCCGGCAATATCACGGAACAGACAGCCGTTTATATGTCCTCCATCGGTGGCCCATTCATAATCAATGCCTGTAGAGCCCAAATGCTGGAAACGGCACTTCTCGAAATCAATATCCCAGGCAGCCTTGACTACGACTGCCGATGCCGGACGGCCCAACCAACCTTGATTATCCAGTTTATGATTGTTCTTACGAATCATGGAAGGACGGATTTTATATCCGTCTGTCATATACATACCTGCCTGAAGAGGAACATGACCTTGCAAAGAGGGACGCATCCAGGTGTATATTGGAAAGCAATATTGTCAAAACGGATGTGCTTTACCGGACGGTCTATCGTTCCTTCCACCCATACCAACGTTTCGATGCCGGGAACTACGGCTTTGCTTATCTTCTCTCCTTTCCGAGGATAATAATATATTTTACGGCTTTCAATGTCGTGATACCACTCGCCGGGTTCATCCAGCAATTCCATGGCATTGGTCAGATAGAAAGCCGAGTTATGACCATCCTTGGTCACCATAGGACGCGGCCACGGGTGCTCGAACTGGATGCGGCTTTCAGGATGATGGAAACGCACGGCGGCACTGTCTCCCTGTATTTCGACCGACTTGATACGGAGATTTGCCACACACCACATTTCATGAAGGACCATTTCGGCATATCGGGCCTTCTGTATTTTCTTTACAGCAGCGGCAGGTACCCACAGTATTTCGTTTTGGGGGTCGTTGTTGATGATGCGGTACATCTTTTCAAAGTCTGCCACATCCCTTGCACGAACAGCCTTTTGCCCATTGATCCACAGTTGCCGGAAATCCAGCGGACGCCCGTTAAACATAGGAACATCGGCTACCCACAACTTTCCTTGCTTCTTCCAGTTCCTGATTTCCACCCCACCATTCAGAACGGCATTTCCATCCGAAGTGATGACGGTAGGTGAAGCTTCCGTCCCGCTGTCCTCCGGACGGATAAAGACGGGTTCGTACAGATGGTAGTCACCTGCCTCCAGATGGATGGTGATGCCACCTTTTACACTTTCATCATTAAGACGACGAAGTTCCCTTGCCTGACGCAATGCGGCTGTAAGGGTGGCTTTCGGAGAGTCTTTGGTACCCGGATTCCGGTCATTGCCTTCCGGAGATACGAACAAATCGGCTGCTGACAGTGTACAAGCTATCAGCAGCGCAGTAGTGGTTATGAATATTTTTTTCATTTGTAAATCATTAGGAGTAAGTGGTTAGTGATTAGTCCGTGCCAAAGGCATCCATACCGTCATTTCAGCCTTTCCGCGGTTTCCCCATGCATAATAAGGAATCAGACGGATATGGACCGGTTTGTCGGCCTTTCCTACCTCGCGGTACAAGGTATCTTTCCATGATACTTCATCGACCAGACGGGCAGTACCATCCAATGCGACAATCGGACTGCCTTCGATGGTTATTTTTTTCGGAGTCAACCGGATATCGGCAGGTATCAGCACATTGTCTATCTTATGCCCGCCTTCTATATCCATACTTTCCAGACAGTAGACCAACGGCCCACGTTTCACCACTACCTGGTTACGGATTTCTTCGGCCAACGGATTTGCTTCCAGCAATTTTACAGGCATATCCATCACCCATTCCACACAATCCCCTTTCTTCCAGATGCGGTTTACCTCGGCGTATGTATTCGCTTTCCAGGTTCCTTGCACCGGTTCGCCATTTACCTTCAAAGTTGCCTTCTCGCACCAGTCAGGAACACGGAGGAACAAAGAAAACGCTTTCTTCTTTGACGGTTTCGGAGCTTCGGTAACAGTCAGCTTCACAGCACCTTCCCACGGATACTCCGTTTCTTGCACCAGCCCGATCTTTCCCGTTTCCTTCAAAGTTGTAGCCAGTGTATTCGCTCCATACAAATTGCAATATACCGCATTCGGAGTCACCGTATAAGCATAGTTCTGGGCTTGACAAACGGTGCGCAGCGTATTAGGCGGACAACAGAAGCAGCTGATATACTCGGTACGTTCTTTAGGCCAGCGAAGTGTGTATGGCAAATCCGCACTGATGCGCAACGGGTTGGTATAGAAATATTTCTTTCCATCCAGACTGACACCACTCAACACACTGTTGTAAAGGGCGGTTTCCACAATATCCGCATATTTGGCATCGCCCGTCACTTCCAGCATACGCCAGTTGAAAAGCATATTGCCGATATTGGCACAGGTCTCGTTATGCGCCGTACTATTAGGCAACTGATAAGGACGGCCATAGCTTTGGTGTACTTTCTGAATGCTGTCCGGCTCATAGCAGGTTCCATCCGGCGAAGTGCCGTCATACAGCGCACCGCACGCTCCTGTAACATACATCTTGCGGGTCACAATGTCTTTCCAGATGCTGGTCAGGTTTTTCATCAGTTGGTCTTCTCCTGTTTCGGCATACACATCGGTCACACCGGCATACAGGTAATTGGAACGCACGGCATGTCCCATCGCATTGTATTGCTGACGGAACGGAATACGGTCCTGATTATCATCGGTGCCGTTTTCCACCATACCACGGATATCAATCAGATTCTTGGAAAGTTCCAGATAACGGGGATTCCCTGTAGCACGGTACATTTCCACCACACCCATATAATGGGAGGGACAAATGGCATTTCTTGCCAGTTCCGCAGAAGCGGTTTCATAGAAATGACAGAGGAAGTCCGTCGCTTTTACGGCAGCATCGAATAAAGTAGTCTTTCCGGTGGCACGACGATGAATGATACCTGCCATCATCAGATGCCCCAAATTGTAGGTCTCAAAATTCAGACGATTGGCAAATGCACCTTTCTCGTCCTCACCGCCTACTTTGGTGCCAATTACCGTCTGTTGCTGTTTGTCCGAATGAGTGTCAATCCCCTTATTCTTTTCCTCGATGATGACAGGGGTATGGATGTAACCGTCCGCACGCTGGGCTTTCACCACATGTTCAATGAAGTGGTCCATCAGTTTATCCAATTCGGGATCTTTCGTGACGGCATACACGGAAGCCACCCCTTCCATCCATTTATACATATCACCGTCATGAAAGGGAGGTCCCCAATGTTCGCCCTCGCAAACACCGGCAGCTATTTCAAAGTTACGGAAGCCATGCGAAACATCGGGATTGTTCCATGTGTCCCACATACTTTGCAAGGAGGTATGGCTATATACATTGAAACGGTCGCCCCAAAAGCCATCTGTCCAATGCACGGCACCTAATTCCGTATTGGCCATCTTGGCAAAACGACTTTGGCTCATATCCGTCAGCCCGCCCGACTGGGCAAATGCTCCCGTAGTTACTCCGGAAGCCAGTAAAAGTAGTAGTCTAATGCTTTTCATAATAATCTGTCACTTATTCTTTTCTTTATAAAGGGAGGACGATAATAAGAAACGTTTGTACTCTATTTATAATTATTTCATATTCTGTATCTTTAGAAAGAGCTTTCATTGGCGGATAATGGGAGTCTGTTTTCAAAAAAACGGGTATCTGATTTTTTATTTCAGACACCCGTTTTTTTCAAATTCTCCAATACTCTCTATCAAAGAATTCCTTTATCCACAATCGTATTATTTCAGTTTGCTCAAATCCAACTCTTTATAAGCCACACGCTGACGGCGCCAGGTATATACGGCATGCAGTTTGCCATCCTTGCCCTGAATGATGGACGGATAAGAATACTGGCTGATGGGGCTGTCTTCCAATGTCATTACATTCTTCCAGTGAATGCCATCATCCGAAACCGCCACACACAACGGTGTACGCGGCCCTTTCGGAGTACCCGGCAATGTGCTGAAATCATTATAAATCAATACATGGCGGCCATCCTTCATGGTTACGGCATCCGTGCCCGAATTATTATTGGGAACATCAAGCAAAGTGACTTTGCTCCATGTTTCACCGTTGTCACTGCTCCATGAAGTGGCAATCTGTGCGTTACGTGTACGGCAAAGTACCTGCAAACGCCCATCCTTATGACGCAAAATGCTGGGCTGGATAGCATAAATAGCTTCTCGCCTTCTCCTTTTATGGCTTCACCGCCTTCCTGATCGTCTACATTGGCCGCATTTGCCTTACGCAAAGCTGTAGGCACACTCATTTCCGCCTCTACAGGACCTACCATCTTCCAAGTCTTTCCTTTATCATCCGAAATTTCAAAATGGATACGCCATCCTCCATCGCCTTCCGTACTGGAAGGACAAATGATACGGCCATCCACATACTCCGGCTTATTTTTTATAGGACCTAAGAAACCTTTTGGCAACGGTTCACGTTGGCTCCAAGTTTTTCCACCATCTTTAGAACGTACCAGCCAACCACTCCAATCGGCTACTTTCAATCCTATTTTATAGAACAGGATCAGATCTCCGCCGGGGATCTGGAAAAGCACAGGATTCCAACAAGCCTTGCGGCGTGCCCGGGACTTATCCCCTTTAAACGTAGAAGCCACGGGGCCGGCATCCGCCGGAGTGGATTCTGCCGTAATGCCCGCCAAAACAGCCTGCGGATCATCCAGACTAAACACCCCGTCGGCAGCCAGATAAGGTGCACTCCATTCCGTCGCACCCTTCGGCTTGCGACATACCCAGATACAACAATCCGGATTACGCTCTTTAGTGCCTCCAAAGAAAGAGGCTACCAGGTCTCCGTTCTTCAATTCCACAATAGTAGCGCTGTGGCATTCGGGAAAAGAAGCTTGTTCGTATAGGAACTGATCTTCCACGATACCTACACGGTTTTTACCTGAAGAAGGGTTCATGCTAACCGAAAAATGATAGTTCCCCGAAGGAACACTCCATACGGTAGAGTTGCCTTCCCGACGTACAAAGGTAACGTCCTTGTCTTTTACCGCCTTCTCGTCCAACGTTGGAAGATAAACCAATGCAGTGGTATTACAGGGAACCGTGATATCCCATTCCAAATGCGTAAGGGTCTTCTTCCAGTTACTAATCATCTTGCCATATAAAGTGTTGTGCGAAGCCTTGACATGACTCAACTCCTGGATGGAAAAATCAGGTTTAAGGATGATTTGTTTGTAAGCGGGCTGTGCCGGATTAAATCCGGCTAAATCACGGAAATACCAAGTCAATAGATCACCCAATATCATCACATGGTTACAACTGTTCATCCAACGATTGGCGGTATCACCGTTCCACAATTCCCAAATGGCAGTAGCTCCCTTTTCTATCATATAGCCATAACTGGGATAAGTCTTGTTGCTTGCCAACAGGAAAGCAACATCGCCACGCCCCATACGGGTAAGCTCACGCATCATCCAGTTCATACCTATCACCCCACTGCTGATATGACCTTTATTCCGGGTGATAATGCCTGTTATTACATTTTTCTCCACTTCTTCCCTATAGGCCTCAGGAACCATATCGAAAGCCAGCGGCAGGATATTGGCCGTCACCGTATTGTTACCATAGAATATGCTGTCGGGATAAAGAACATGCGGCGTTTGTACCGGAGAAGTTCCCTTCTTAACCGTAAGGAAACGGGCGTTGAAGCAGTCTTTGATTTTTGCTGCATCCTTCTCGAATCCTTTCGCCTCATCTTCCAGACCTTGCAAACGGGCGAACTTGGCCAGCATTTGCGATACCTTATAATAGTAGGCTGTAGCAATCAGTGCTCCATCCGTCTTGCGGGCAGGGTCCTGACTGTGAATCAGCTCCGGTGATTCGGGAGGCATACACCAGTCACCGTATTTATCGGCGTTAATCACTCCATCCTCTGTGGTGAACTCACTGCGTATATGGTGCATCCATTTCTTGATAGCGGCATAATTCTTACGAATAGGTTCGATGTTGCCGAACTGTTCATAAACCATATCACAGATTACCGGGAATGTGGACGACCATGTCATTTCCGATGTATAATAATTGTAATAAGCCGGACAAATATCAGGAATACAACCGTCTTCACGCTGCGCTTCACGGATATCATCCGCCCATTTGGCATAGGTGTTTCCATTGTTGAACATGAAACTTTCCCCCACGTTCATAGCATGGTCGCCAAGCCAGGGCTGGCGCTCGTCACGCTGGGGACAATCCAAAGGCACTCCTTTATAATTACTGGAAATCCCCCACCAGGCATTCCGATAAACCCGGTTCATGATATCATTGGAACACTCGAAAGTACCGTTATCTTCCAAGTCATCATATACTACTTCAGCAACCAAATCTTCCGCTTTCAGATTTTTATAACCTGTCACTTCTACATATTGGAATCCATGATAAGAAAAACGAGAACTCCAGGAGGTGTTGTTTTCTTTACCGTTGCAGATATAATAATCCGTACTCTGGCTATGGCGGAGATTTTCCACATCCAGTTCCGTACCGTCGTTCTTTACCCGTTCGGCATAACGTATGCAAATCGTATCTCCCGCAGCGGCTTTCGCTATGTTAATACGCACCCATCCTGCCATATTCTGACCGAAATCAATCATATAACGGTCACCATATTGCTTGAAGACAGCCGGCTTCAGCGTTTTCATCACTTTCATGTTGGGAGCGGTATTGCCGCGGAGTGTACCATACGGCAATGAAGCACGTTGCGCCTTCAGCCATTTGGAATCATCATAACCGGGCTGTGTCCAGTTTCCCAATTCCATACGGGCATCGTAAATCTCACCATCGTATTCATTATTGCTACGTATAGGCCCTTGAGCCGTCAAACGCCATTTCTCATCACTGTTGATGCGCTGGATACTGCCGTCGGTATATTCTATAATCAGATTCAGACGCAACTTGGGGTAACCAAAAGTAGGAATCTTATAAGGTTTGTAATTTTGACGCATAGTGTAGAAACGTCCGTTGCCCAGGGTCACTCCGATGGCATTGTCGGCATTTCCTCCGGCAACCTGTTTGGTGACATCAAAAGAATTGTAAAGCACAGTACGACGATAATCACTTGGAGCCGGCGCCAATACCTGATCACCTATCCGCTGGCCGTTAATGAACAGTTCGTACATACCCAAACCGCACAAATGAAGGGTAGCATACTTTATCTCCTTGGCTTGCGTTTTAAATTCCGTGCGTAAATAACGAGAGCTCAAACGGCTGTGTGAATCTTCCCGATCCCATGCAAACGCAGCGTCCCAACCTATCCATCGTCCTTTCCAATGAATCTCACCTAAAGGTCCCATCCCCCATCGGCAGGCTCGCTCCATTCTGTCTCACCGCGATTGGTATAGCTTCTCACTTTCCAGTAAACACGCTGATTGCTTTTCAAACGCTTCCCTTGATAGGGAATCCATACGGACGCATCGGATTCCACTTTTCCGGAATCCCACAAATCTCCTTTAATCCTGTGCTAAAAGTTCAGGAGAAGACGCAACCAAGATCCGGTAGGCGGTCTGCATCACATTTCTTTGAGAAGATTCCAACCGCCAGCTCATACGGGGAGCAGCAGTATCCAACCCCATGGGATCTACCATCTGCTCGGTACGCAGGCCGGTAACCGAAACATCCGCTGCCTTCAACCACAACGGAAGTGCCAGAAGAATGATTAATAATACTTGTTTTTTCATGATATGCATATTTCTTACTTATTCCATTTCTGTATGGCATCCGGCAAGGCTGTCCAAGCTTTCTGCACATAATCCTTCGCAGAATCCACAACAATCAGAACCTGGTCATTACCGCTCAGATAACCGCTATCATGCTGGAAAGAAGTGACTTTACTGTCAAACTCACCGATATATTCCAACTTACCGTCCTTCGCGCTATACCACCATGCATTCTTTTTCGCACCGCTGATTTTGCTCAAATCGATCTGCATAGGACGTCCTGAGTAATTGTAAACCAGCAAATAGTCATTTCCACGGGTAGCGATGGCACGGTCATAGCGTTCGCCGTTAGTTCCTGCAATGACACTCTGATCAGGCACACGTTCAAAGAAAGGAAAAGTCAGCATCAAGTTCTTCAGATATTTCATCTGATTGAAACCGGGGTCTTCCAAAGCATCCCACCATGCTTTCTTACGTCCGTCGGCACCGAAAGAGGCTCCATATCCGGGACGGATAAATTGCATGATATCATTATGACCGTATGAGTGCCCGAATGATCCGGCAAATACCGACCAATAGGCATAACGACGCACATCGTGCTGATTCCAACGGGTTTCATTGGGATCATGCAGCCCCTGTGGAATGTCTTCATAAATAGGTTCGTCATCAATCACCGGTTTCAACGGAGTCTTTGCCTGACTGGCTTCCACAAAACGCCAGTTATCCTCTTCCGTATTCTCTTCGATAGGATAGTCACCATCACCGTTACGCTGTCCGTAACGACGGTGTCCGCTTTGGAACATATTGAAATCCAGCCATTCGCGGTCATTAAACCAAGTAGCCGACGTGGTACGTCCACGCGGATGGAAAGTCATCAGATGACCTTTGTCTATGCTGCGGATACTGTTTGCCAAGGCATCCCATACCTCCGTCTTATTATCACCGCGGATATCCCCTCCTATCATCCAAATAATATTCGGCTCATCCTTGTAACGTTCTGCAAGAAACTTACCGTATGCCACGGCTTCTTTTTCATTCATCAGCCCTTGTTCCACGGGAGTTCCCCAAATACATACCATCCCTATATAGATGCCCCGTGAAGCGGCACTTTTAATAATATAGTCCATGTGATCCCAATATCCATAAATCCCTTTGCGGTTGATATCTTTGAAATTAAAACCGTCTGTCATGGAATACTGGCCGTAAATATTCATGGAAGGCACACCGTTCAATACCTGCACCTGCACCATGTTATATCCGGCATCCTTGCACTTATTCAGATAGTAAGAAACCTCGTCACGATTCAAACGTTGCGGCATCAGCCATCCGGTTTCACCCAACCAGAAGAAAGGTACTCCATTTTCATGCTTCAGGTAGCGTCCCTCCTCGGACACCACCAGTTTGCCGTTCTTCCAGGGAATATACGTTTTCGCTTTCTGCGCCGGCAACGAAGTAGAGCAACATAGCAATAAAGCCAATAAGGAAAGTAATGCGTGTCTGTTCATCATTGTATTTTCAAATTCGTTTATTAATTAATTGACAATCTCCAAACAAGAGCTTTTATCAAAACAACAAGGTGTTTAAAAAAGGTCCTTATGTTTACGGAAAAGATGAAGACCTTTTTGACAAATGTCCTCATCTTTTTCAGATTATTCCTACTGCTTCATTTTCTCATATTCAATAGCTGCCAAAATAAAGGAACCTACTGATTTCGGATCGTTCTCTATCACCGGCTCACCTATGTAATAAGCAAAACTTCCATCCCGGTTTCCTTTACCGCCTAATCCGGCAACAGCACAACAGTTGGTAATAGTGTATGAACCATCAGGCTCTTCTTTAATGAACTGTTTTATCAAACCGTTGAATCCACGCTCCGCAGCGGCCTTGTACTCCACGGGGATATATCCTTTATTCACCGCTTTACACAAGAAATATACAAAAAGCGATGAAGCGGAAGATTCCAGATAATTTCCTTTACGGTTATTCTGGTCAGTCACCTGCCACCATACCCCTGTTTCAGGCTCCTGGTATTTTACAATCCTTCGGCCAACGTATTTATAATCGTCATAATGCTGTCGCGTCCTTCGAACTGCGCCGGCATATAGTCCAATACATCCACCACGGCAGCGGCATACCAGCCTATACTGCGGCTCCAGAAGTTGGGTGAGCACCCGGTTTCCTTATTTGCCCAATTTTGTGTCTTGCTCTCATCCCAGCCATGATAGAACAAACCGGTTTTAGGATCATACGTTTTACGGGCAATCAGCTTTATTTGATTCACAATATCGGCATTGACCGTAGTATCCTTGAATACGTTACCATATTGAGCCAAATAAGGAGAAGCCATGAATATACCATCCAGCCACATTTGATGCGGATATATCAATTTGTGCCAGAAGCCACCTTCACTGGTACGGGGCTGTTCGGTCAGTTGTTTACGAAGAGTATCCATCGCCACCTTATAACGCCCGTCTCCCGTCTTTTCATAAAAATCGAATAAAATCTTTCCGGCATTGATATTATCAATATTAAAAGAAAGATATTTCATGGTCTTTATCTTACCGTCGGTGTCTATCAGACTGTCTGCATATATTTTTGCATAATTATAATAGGCAGTGTCACCGGTATGTTTCCATTCCTCCAACATGGATTTCACCACCAGTCCGTGCGTATAGCCCCAACGAGGCTTTTTCGCTTTTTCTATCATCCAAGGCTCAGGGAAACGTTGCATTTCCGACTGAGCCATACGTTCGCTCCATTTGATTTCTTCGGTCTGTTTAGGAGTGGCAGTACATGCACACATTCCACCTGCCAGCAACAATGAGCAAATAATGTTTAATCCTGTTCTTTTCATATTTCTTCTTTTTTACTATTTTTTCATCCTTACAATCAATGCAAGAATCATCACTTACCTAAGAATATATACTCTTCACCTGCTTTGGTTTCCAGATCATAAAGATAAGTTTTTTTCAACTCAACTTTATTCAATTTCGCTTCTTTATTTATAATCGGTTGCAAGATTTCGGGTATGGCATACAATTTATTCGGATTCTCCCTTTTGCCGTTCTCAGCCTTTGCCTGCCAGCGGATTTAAAGAACGCAAACGACAGTTCCCCCCATTACGGGATTTCACCACCAACCGGCTCACTTTACCATTCTTCCAACTCAAATCCAATTCAAAACCTCCACGAGCTATAATCCCGTTCACGCTTCCCTCTTTCCATTGCGCCGGCAATGCGGGAAGTAAATAAATAAAACCATCGTGGCTCTGCATCAGCATTTCTACGATACCCGCCGTACAACCAAAATTACCGTCAATCTGAAAAGGTGGATGGGCATCAAACAAATTAGGATAAGTTCCTCCTTTTTTCTTCTCGTTACGTACGAGAGTCAACTGATCGGTTATCAGTTTATAAGCATGGTCACCATCCAACAGACGGGCCCACAAACATACCTTCCATCCCATACTCCATCCGGTAGACGGATCGCCACGATGAATCAGCGAAGTACGTGCCGCATCAAACAATTCGGGAGTACGGTAAGGAGAAATCTGATTACCGGGGAACAAACCATAAAGGTGTGACACATGACGGTGCACATCCTGCGGATTGTCCCAATCCATCATCCATTCCTGCAATTGCCCCCAACGTCCTATCTGCATGGGCGCCATTTCCTTTAAACGCTGTTCCAAACGGGTGGCAAATTCAGCATCCGTACCCAACAGACGGGCGGTCGTGATTATCTGATTCCACAAATCGAATATCAGCTGGTTATCCAAAGTACACCCGGCAGCCGTAGTCGCTTTCCCGTTACTGCCTGCATGAGTATTCTCCGGAGAATTGCTCGGACATACCACCAACCAGTTATGCAAAGGTTCCTTCACCATGATTTCATCAAAAAACTTACCGGCTTCTTTCATGATAGGGTAAGCCGAGCGGAGAAATTCCATATCGCCTGTATAAAGATAACGTTCCCACAAATGACGGCACAGCCAGGCTCCACCCGTAGGCCATAATCCTGACGGAGCCTTGTCTATAGCTCCGGTAACACGCCATATATCCGTATTGTGATGCAATACCCAGCCATCCGCCCCATACATAATCTTGGCCGACTCACGCCCTGTTTCACTCACTTCACGGATCAGTTGTATCAAAGGCTCGTGCAATTCGCTGAGATTCGTCACTTCGGCCGGCCAATAGTTCATTTCAACATTGATATTACACGTGTATTTACTATCCCAGGAAGGAAATAATTTATCATTCCAAATGCCTTGCAAATTAGCAGGCTGCCCACCCGGCTGTGAAGAACAAATCAACAGATAGCGGCCGAAACGGAAATAAGTGGCCACCAGAAAATCATCCTTCGTTTCCTTGAAATTCTGTACACGCATATCAGTGGTTACCCCTGCATATTTGTCTATGCCTAAATCCAAAGAGACACGGTCCATATATTGCTTGAAAAAATCGACGTGTGCCTTACGTGATGTCATATAATCTTTACTTACAGCCCGGCGCAGATAGTTCTTCGCACGCTCCACTTGGTTACCTGTTATATCCTTGTAATTAGTAAAGTTGGTAGCAATGGAAATATAAATCACAGCCTCGTCCGCCCCTTCTATACTCAAGACTCCGTCACGACAAGACCGGGTTCCTCCCTGAGTACGTGCAGTCATACGTCCCTGAAATTCAACCTTCCCTTTGAGTCCTTCATGCCAGGAAGATACGCCCGAAAGGTAACCTCCTCCCCTTCCGTCGCAACCATCACATCCTGATGCGGAGTAGTAAGATTGGCGTTACAAGTAATCTTTCCGGATTGGCTGGCAGTAAGACGCACCATAACTACCTGATCGGCAAACGACGTCAGTGTTTCACGCTGATAAGTCACCCCGTCCACCTTATAACGCACGATGGTACGAGCTGAATCCAGGCTCAGTTCCCTATAGTAATCGGAATAACGTGTATGCCCCGGAAAAGAAATATGCAGATCGCCAAACGATTGATAGGGCATACCGCTATTGGTCTTCGCCATTACTTTCTCAGTACCAACGTTTGTGCTTCAAGATATTTTCCCTCGAACACCAACCGGCGCACTTTGGGAATATATTCCAACGCATCGGGATTAGCATTATTATTGGGACGTCCTGCCCAAATAGTTTCTTCGTTCAACTGGATATGCTCCACACCGGGATTGCCGAATACCATCGCTCCCAACCGCCCGTTACCCAGCGGAAGCGCTTCAGTCCAAACCTGAGCGGGTTCGTCATACCACAGTTTATATTCCTGTGCGGCAGCCTGCAAGTAAGAACTTGCCCATAACAGCCCCCCCACTATCCATTTTATTTTCATATTGATCTCTAGCTTTTATTAAAGGGAGACGAAAAAAGAAGACGGATGTACTCTGTGGAAAGAAATAAAAAAGTAAATATCATGAAAAAACTTTCCCTGGCACCTCAACAAATCCGGCTTCTCTATTGTTATTAAAATAAAACCATCTTATAAAATTAGAATTATATGAAAATAGCAGAGATTAAAGGAAGAGAGATTTTGGATTCACGTGGTAACCCCACTGTGGAAGTGGATGTGATATTGGAATCAGGGATTATGGGCCGTGCCTCTGTCCCATCGGGTGCGTCAACCGGTGAACATGAGGCATTGGAGCTACGTGACGGTGACAAGACCCGTTACGGGGGCAAAGGCGTATTAAAAGCTGTAGAAAATATAAATACCCTTATCGCTCCGGCATTGAAAGGAATGGACTCTATGGACCAACGTGGCATTGACAAAGCCATGCTTGATCTGGATGGAACCCCAACTAAATCAAAACTGGGCGCAAATGCTATTTTGGGCGTATCCCTGGCTGTGGCAAAAGCTGCCGCCAACTATCTGGATATCCCTCTTTACAGATACATCGGCGGAACAAATACCTATGTCATGCCCGTCCCGATGATGAACATCATTAACGGAGGCTCGCATAGCGACGCTCCTATCGCTTTTCAAGAATTCATGATTCGTCCTGTCGGCGCAAAGACATTCCGTGAGGCCTTACGGATGGGCGCAGAAGTATTCCATGCTTTGAAAGAGGTGCTGAAAAAACGCGGACTAAGCACAGCCGTAGGAGATGAAGGCGGTTTTGCCCCTGCACTGGATGGCACCGAAGATGCTTTGAATTGTATCCTTGCCGCTATTGAAGCTGCCGGATATGAACCGTTCAAACATATCACCATCGGTCTGGATTGTGCTTCTTCCGAATTTTATCATGACGGCATCTATGACTATACCAAGTTTGAAGGCCCCAAAGGGGAAAAGCGCAGTGCCGCCGAACAGGTTGCCTATCTGGAAAAATTGAGTTGGGACTACCCCATTGATTCGATAGAGGATGGTATGGCAGAAAACGACTGGGAAGGATGGCGCATGCTGACCGAGCGTCTGGGCAACCGTTGCCAGCTGGTAGGTGATGACTTGTTCGTTACCAATGTGAAGTTCCTGGAAAAAGGAATCAGTGAAGGTTGTGCAAACTCTATCCTGGTAAAAGTAAACCAGATCGGTTCGCTGACTGAAACTCTGGATGCTATCGAAATGGCCCAACGTAACGGCTACACCACTGTGACCAGCCACCGCTCCGGTGAAACGGAAGATGCTACCATTGCAGATATCGCAGTAGCCACCAATAGCGGACAGATTAAAACCGGTTCACTGAGCCGTAGCGACCGTATGGCAAAATACAACCAGTTGCTCCGCATTGAAGAAGAATTGGGTAACCGTGCCGTATATGGATATAAAAAATAGCACGCAATTTTAAAGCGTAAGCGGTTTATATCCCCAATTCCATAAATGAAGACTGCCTCAAGAGGGATCGTGACGATTCCGGCTTGAGGCATTACTTTTGCACTATTATTTAATCTCAACTGGGCCACAACGTTTTTTCCTCCCATTCCTCCACCGTCATGGTTTCCGATGAAAAACTGACACCAATAGCCGTGACTTTGCGCGTGTCTGTCTGATAAGGTGTAGCATATCCTTTGTCCTCTATCTGCTGCAAGGCTTCAGCAGCCGTACCATCCAGTTTAAACTCAAATATATATACATAATCCTTTGTCTCCAATACACAGTCCACTCTTCCTCTTGACTGAGTTTTCTCCACATGCAACAGGCAATATACCCCAAGCAAACGGAGAATCAGATAGAAAGTATATTGAAAATGTTTTTCTGTCGCTTCAACCGTCTTTATCGAGCCATGAGAATCATAAGGTATATCCGCAAGGAAAGAAGTTAAAGCTGAACAAAAAGCCGTAGTTTCCCCTTCCTCAAGTAAAATGACGGCATCTACAATCCAGTTGGAAACTTCAAACTCTTGGGGTTTGAAATAATTGGCTGCCACCATGGTCAGAAATCCCTTTTTCACCTCATTATTTGGAAAGTCCAACAGGTAACGGTTTCTCCGGGAGTCGTATTCCTTGATCGTCAGATAGCCGCTTTGATAAATCATAGGCAGCGGTTTTTCCACATCGGCCTTATAATCGACAAACATCGAAGGATCATAGTAACGCCCAGTCAATTCATCCATCTGCTCGTGGTTATGCCGCAGAAGTTTGATCAAATAAGTAGGAGTACCTGATGCAAACCAATAGTCGCGGATATCGTTCATATCAAAAGCATTGAGCAGGCTGAAAGGATTATAGACACCAAGCAAGCCGCTGCCAAAATGATAGCCATCGTATTGCATTTTGAGTACGTCTTTCATTTCCTCCACTGTATAATTGAACTTTTCAGCCAAATTTGCAATAGGTTCTGCAAAATAATGTTCCAATTCCACCTGAGTCACACCACACAATGCTTCATAATGATTATCCATACTTATATCTTTAGGCTGGTTGAACCCGCTGAACACACTGACTTGCGAAAATTTTGTCACTCCCGTAAGCAACACAAACCTCAAGTATTCATCAGCCCTTTGAAGGTGGAATAGAAAGCTTTCAAGATTTCGCGGTTGGCATCTTCCAGAGGAGTATCCAATGCATCGAGAATAGGCTTGTCATATTCATCTACCAGCACCACGGCACGACGCCCCGTTTGCTGATAGGCTAGAGAAAGTATTTGTTCGAACCGCTTCCCCATAGGAACCTCACGGGGAGTTTCTCCGTAGATTTTCTCCCAGTTGGCAAGATAATATTCTATGGTAGCTTCCAAGTTTCCTTTTTCCGTAAAGTTAACACCGTTGAAATCTATCTTGAACACAGGATACTGATGCCAGTCTTTCTCCAACTTCGCTATCATCAAGCCGTCAAAAAGTTCCTTGCGCCCCTTGAAATAGGCATCCAACGTGCTTACCAACAAGCTCTTCCCAAAACGACGGGGACGGCTAAGAAAACAAGTTTTGGTCGTCGTTACCAAACGATAAACCAAATCGGTCTTATCCACATAGACCCAATTACCTTCTATTATTTGATCAAAACTCTGTATGCCAATGGATATTTCATCATTCTCTTTTTCTTAAATGATTGTTAATGCGAAG
>ENA-OQCF01000208-OQCF01000208.1-human-gut-metagenome-genome-assembly--contig:-NODE-208-length-22459-cov-21.070392_pt1 | contig 22459 bp, 20 predicted proteins | sample MGYA00242756_ERZ504573 | MGnify/ENA primary metagenome ERZ504573 (study PRJEB26092, sample SAMD00036240) | human gut metagenome | host: Homo sapiens | study: EMG produced TPA metagenomics assembly of... | reverse complement strand
CCTTGTAGGCGGCCTCGGCGGCAGCCTTGTCACCGGCGCGATGGCTTCGCGGGTGGCGCGGATGGCGGTCTTCAGGCCGGACTTCACAGCCACGTTGCGAAGGTGCGCCTTCTCATTGGTGAGCACGCGCTTCTTCTGCGACTTAATGTTTGCCACGTTTACTCCAAACGATGTGTGTTATAAGGACATACAAAAGTTAGAGGATAGCATGAGCCCCGGAAAAACCCGCGCAATGCCACGCCGAATACAGTCCCTCGGCTACACTAGGTGAAGTTTGAGTATATGCCAAGAGGAGGAATGCGTTGGTCGTCCAACACAATCAGCCGGGTTCCACGGATCAGTCGGTGATTCGCAACTTCTGTATCATCGCACACATCGACCACGGCAAGTCGACCGTGGCCGACCGCATCTTGCAGTTGAGCGGCATTGTGCCCGAGCGAGAGATGCGCGATCGCTTCCTCGACCGTATGGATATCGAGCAGGAGCGTGGCATCACCATCAAATCCCAGGCCGTGCGCGTGCCGTGGACCTTTGACGGCACCGAATACACGCTCGGTATGATCGACACCCCCGGCCACGTGGACTTCACCTATGAGGTGTCCCGCGCACTGGCCGCCTGCGAAGGCGCGGTGCTGCTCGTCGACGCCACCCAGGGCATCGAGGCGCAGACCCTGTCCAATCTGTATATGGCCATCGACCATGATCTGGCCATCATCCCCGTGCTCAACAAAATCGACCTGCCGTCCGCCGAGCCGGACAAGCACGCCGAGGAGATCGCAGGTCTGATCGGCTGCGAGCCGAGCGACGTGCTGCGCGTCTCCGGCAAACCGGCGAAGGCGTGGCCGACCTGCTCGACCAGATCGTCATGGACGTGCCCGCCCCGCACGGCGACCCCGAGGCCCCCGCCCGCGCGCTGATCTTCGACTCCGTCTACGACTCCTACCGCGGCATCGTCACCTACATCCGTATGGAGGACGGCGAACTGCATGACCGCGAAAAGGTCCACATGATGGGCATTGGCATGACCCACGATCCCATTGAAATCGGCGTGATCAGCCCGATATGACCCGCACCAAGGCACTCGGTGCCGGCGAGGTCGGCTACATCATCACCGGTGCGAAAGATGTGAGTCAGTCCAAGGTGGGCGACACCCTGACTTCGGCCGTCCGCCCGGCCGCCGAGCCGTTGCCCGGCTATCGCGACCCGAAGCCGATGGTCTACGCCGGTTTGTTCCCGATCGACAACGCCCAGTTCCCCGAACTGCGTGATGCACTCGACAAGCTCAAGCTCAACGACGCCGCCCTGATCTACACGCCGGAAACCTCCGTGGCCCTAGGCTTCGGCTTCCGCTGCGGCTTCCTGGGTCTGCTGCACATGGAAATCGTCAACGAGCGACTCTCCCGCGAGTTCGGCCTCGACCTGATCCAGACCGCCCCGAACGTCACCTACGACGTGACCGCCGAGGACGGCAGCCAGCATCATGTGACCAACCCGAGCGAATTCCCGGACGGCAAAATCAAGAAGATTGTCGAGCCGATGGTTGCCGCCGACATCATCACGCCCAAGGAATTCATCGGTGCGGTGATGGATCTGTGCCAGGACCACCGTGGCATTATGGGCACGATGGAGTACATCTCCACCGATCGTGTCGAGATGCACTACCGCATTCCGCTGGCGGAAATCGTGTTCGACTTCTTCGACCAGCTCAAGTCCCGCACCAAGGGCTACGCTTCCCTTGATTACCATGAGGATGGCGAGCAGTCCGCCGATTTGGTCAAGGTGGACATCCTTATTCAGGGCGAGAAGGTCGATGCGTTCAGTGCCATCGTTCACCGCGATAAGGCGTATTCGTACGGTGTGATGATGACCAAGAAACTGCGTAGTCTGATTCCGCGTCAGCAGTTCGAGATTCCGATTCAGGCTGCGATTGGTTCGCGCATCATCGCACGTGAGAACATTCGTGCGTTACGCAAGGACGTGCTCGCCAAGTGCTACGGCGGCGACATCACCCGTAAGCGCAAGTTGCTCGAAAAGCAGAAGGCTGGCAAGAAGCGCATGAAGATGCTCGGCCATGTGGAGGTGCCGCAGGAGGCGTTCATCGCAGCCCTGTCCACCGGCGAGGACTCCAACGACCGCGACACCAAAGACAAGATCCGCGCCGCTCAGAAGACCGAGGGCTAGTGTTCGAGGTCTACATCCACGTCCCGTTCTGCTTGCGGCGCTGCGGTTACTGCGACTTCAACACCTACACGGCTACGGATCTTGGTGCGGGGGCCTCGCGCGGCAACTATGCCAATATGGTCATTCGGGAAATGAAATTGACCAAGCAGTGGCAGCTCGACCACGGCATCGAGGAGCCGCCGGTTTCCACCGTGTTCTTCGGCGGCGGCACCCCCACAATTCTCGCCGCCCGCGATCTGGTCGCCATGCTCGATGCCGTCCGCAAGATCTGGAGCATCGCGCCCGACGCGGAAATCACTACCGAAGCCAATCCGGACACGGTCAACGAGTATTACATCAATGAGCTCGCTGCCGGCGGCTTCACCCGTGTTTCCTTCGGCATGCAATCTGCCGTGCCGCACGTGCTCAAAACCCTCGACCGCACGCATACGCCGGCCAACGTGGCCGTAGGCGTCAATGCGGCGAACAAGGCTGGGCTGCGCTCCAGCGTGGATCTGATTTACGGCGCTCCGGGGGAGAGCCTTGACGATTGGCGCACCTCGGTCACGACCGCCATCGATCTTGGCGTAAACCACATCTCCGCCTACGCATTGACCGTGGAACCCACCACGAAAATGGGCCGTCAAATCGCGGCCGGCACTCTGCCCAAGCCCAATGACGATGACGAGGCCGCTAAATACGAGATCGCTGACGACCTGTTCGCCGCCGCCGGCCTCGAATGGTATGAGGTCTCCAACTGGGCTCGCCCCGGATACGAAAGCCAGCACAACCTCGGCTACTGGCGCAACGTTGATTGGGCCGGTCTAGGGCCAGGTGCCCACTCCCACTACAACGCGGTGACCGAGGCTGACCACCCCCAGTCGGCTTCGCTGACAGCCCCCGCTGGCGGGAGCAAGTCCGAAGCCATTGCCTCTGCCTCAGCTGATGGACAGGCCAACGCCGAACTAGGTATGATCAACGCGCATGGGAACAACTCCCAAGAAATTCATGCCCCCGCTGGCGGGGGTTGTCCGGCGGATGCCGGACTGGGGGTGGTTTCTGTCTCACACGGTCTGCGCAGCTGGGACATCGCGCACCCGCGTTTGTGGGGCACGGCCATCAACGAGAACCGTGTGCCGTGGGCCGATAGCGAGACGATCACTCCCGAGGAAAACCTCGAAGAGCTCATCATGCTCGGGCTGCGCCTGCACGAGGGCCTTGACCTCGACCGCATCAACCGCGCCATCAACGATGCGGGTATGAGCAGCACGCCCCAGACTCTCCGTAATGTTTCCCTTGACCAACTCGCCCCAATGGTCAGCGAAGGCCTGATTACCGTATCCGATAATCATCGAGTGGTGCCCACTCGTCGTGGCCGGTTGCTCAATGACTCGGTAATCGAACAGTTCTTCGATTTCGTCGGTGTATGAGTCGGTGGTATGGTGCGCGGCAGTCGCCATTACCTGTTCGCTAGTTGTGGTTACACCGTCAGAGGGAGCTATTTTTGTTTTACCGGCGGGGGAGGGAACCGCGTAGGACTACGTCCGGGGCGCTTTGCACGTAGATCAGGCGGTTGGCAGTGCCGCCGGTGGCCTCCCCGTCATCGCGGTTGGACAGGATGCTGTCCACGGCGGCCTGGCCCATTTCGGCCAGCGGCAGATGCACGGTGGTCAGTGGCGGAAACACGTCGGCGGAGTAGGGGATGTCGCCGAAACCGGTGACGCCGATTTCCCGACCCGGCTCGATGCCGTTGGCGCGCAACGCGGTCATCGCACCGATGGCCATCACGTCGTTGAGCGCGATGATTGAATCGATGCCTTTGCCGTCGTACAGTGCGCCTTCGCCCGGCTTCAGCAGTCCGGATCGGGCCATTTGCATGACGGCCGCATAGCCGTCGGTACGGCTGAACTTACCATTCGCCACGGCTTTCGGATCCACGGTGATGCCTGCCTCGTCCAACACTTCCATCACGCCGGCCAGTCGTTCTTTGGAGGAGCGATGTGCGTCATCGCCCTTGAGAATCGCAGGGCGCGTATACCCGGAATCGACGATCAGCTTTGCGATGGCGCGCGCGCGACATCGTTCGCCATGTCCACGGCCGGGAAGGGCAGGTTGCGGTTGAGCACGAACACGGCACGTCCGCCGGATGCTTCGTACTGGGTGAGTTCCGTCTGCAACGCCTGGCGTTCCGGCGCGTCGGTGTATTCACTTTCGGAGATGATGATGCCGCGCGGCCTGGTGGATACGGACTTACGCACCGCCTCCAACTCTTCGTGCGGGGTGGCTGCCACGCCGATGGTCACGGAAATGCCGCGTTCGGCCGCCGCCTTGACCACGCCTTGCGATACGGATGCGAAGTAGGGATCGGAGATATCGGAGACCAGCAGCACGATGTTCGGTGCGGTGCCTTTGGCCACTGCCTGAGCATAGGCGTTGGGACGATAGTTGAGCTTGGTGGCTGCTTCCATCACCTTGACATACGATTGGTTGCGTACCTTGCGGGTGCTGCCGTTGAGCACGCGGGATGCGGTGGCGATGGAGACTTGGGCTTCTTTGGCGACATCCATCAATGTCGCTGGCGATTGCGCCTTATCGTTCTGTACAGCCACGATCGAATCGATCCTTTTCTTCCCTGAAACGGAAAACGTGTCTAAACGTTTACCGCAACGATATCGCATTTTTGCTTGCAATAGTAGCATTGTGGATTGGAAAGCCTGAATTCTGAACAAAAAAATAATCACGCGAATTACGGAAAACGTTTACCGTTTCGTCGTGTCGTGCGGTATGCTCGAAGCATGACGCGATACTTATGCGCCCCTGACTCCTTCAAAGAGAGCCTGACCGCCATGGAGGCGGCCCGGGCGATGGCTCAGGGGATTGAGAATGCCGACCACGATGCCGAGGTCCGTTGCCTTCCCATGGCCGACGGCGGTGAAGGCACCGCACGCGCGCTTGTCGACGCCACCGGCGGATCGATGCGCGCCGTGCCGGTCCACGACCCGCTCGGCCGGCCTGTCGAAGGCCACTTCGGCCTGCTCGCCGACGGCACGACCGCCGTGGTCGAGACAGCCGAAGCCAGCGGACTGGCACTGCTTGAAGCCAAAGAACGCAACCCGTTGATTGCCTCCTCCTACGGCACCGGCGAACTCATACTCGCCGCCGTCCGTTCCGGAGCCAAGCGCATCATCGTCGGGCTCGGCGGCAGCGCCACCAACGACGCCGGTGCCGGACTTCTGCAGGCCCTCGGCGTTCGTCTTCTGGACGGGAACGGCAACGACCTTAAGCACGGGGGAGCGGCCCTCGCCGATCTGGCCACCATCGACATCAGCACGATGGACCCGGCTCTCAAGAACGTCTCCATCACCGCCGCCTGCGACGTGACCAACCCGCTGACCGGTCCCACCGGCGCCAGCGCCGTGTTCGGACCGCAGAAAGGTGCCTCCCAGGCCGACGTCGCCACACTGGACGCCGCGTTGGCGCACTTCGCGCAGGTCATCGAAAGCCGGCTCGGCGTCGCTGTGAACGACGTGCCGGGCGCGGGTGCCGCCGGCGGTATCGGCGCCGCGCTGAAGGGCTTCCTTGACGCCGAATTCCGTCCGGGCATCGCCATCGTCATCGAACAATCCGGACTTGATGCGGCCGCGCAATGGGCTGACGTGGTGTTCACCGGCGAAGGCTCCATCGACTTCCAGACCAAGTTCGGCAAAACCCCGGCCGGCGTGGCCGAAACCGCCAAGCGCCACGGCAAGCCCGTGATCGCCGTCGCCGGACACATCGGCACGGGCATCGACGAACTGCATGAGGTCGGCATCGACGCGGTATTCGGCATCGCCCCCGGTGCTGCCAGCCTCAGCGAACTGCTGGCCGACGCGGCCGCAACGTGACCCGCACCACCGAACAAATCGTACGAACCTACAACTGTGAGCAGGCTCCCGCTGGCGGGGGCTGGCGGCTTCGCCCGACTGGGGGGCAGCGCTGAGAACCACCCTCAGTCTCGCTATGCGAGACAGCTCCCGCAGCGGGAGCGAGTACCGGAAAGGAAGACGTGCGCGCCACACTGGAAACCGTGAGCTGCGGCGAACTGACCGCCGTGTATCGCAAAGATAGCGACACCGGCATCGTGGAACTGGTATCATGGATCGTCGACGCGAGCTCGGTCTTGTGACATGATTGGTGGTGATGGAATCAACGATGAGTCCAACAAAACGGCACCGCCTCCCATTGCGCAATATCGCGCGCAATATTACGCAGCGTATTGGCTCTCCGAATGCGTGTCTGCTAAACCTCGTGTTGCTCTATCAGCGAGCTTTCCGACTGCGCAGCTCAGGCAACATCACGACGAACAGGATGACCGCCACAATCGCGGTCAGCAGATCGGCGATGGCCTGCGCGGCGATTACACCCTGATAGCCGGCCAGCCGGGAGCCGACGAACAGGGTAATCGCCAGCATCACACCCTGCCTGCTGATCGACAGCACAAAGGCGCCGACCGCCTTGCCTGCGGACTGGAAGGTGCAGGTCGTGACCATCACGACGGCTACGCACACCAGGCTCAGCAGCTGAACCCGCAGCATGCCGGCGCAGCGTGATGATGGTGGCGTCCTCGATGAAGAATCCCATCAGTAGACGGTCGGACAGGCTGAGCACCACGGTCATCACCAGGGCGAACAGGGACAGGAACAGGTAGGAAAAACGCAGAATGCCGCGCAGTCGAGGCATATTGCGGGCGCCGTAGTTGTAGCCGATCAGCGGCTGCGCGCCGAACGCGAATCCCACGAAAACCAGCACCGCGATCATGATGACTTTCAGCGCGATGCCCATCGCGGCTACCGCGTCGGTACCGTAGGGGAGCAGGAACAGGTTGATCATGACGATGCCGACGCTCTGCGTGAGGTTCGTGATCGCCGAGGGGATGCCGATGGCGAGGATGCTCCCGACCTCCCGGGCCGTGACCGCCAGACGCCGGCGCGCGCGGTCGATGACGGTCCGCGGGTCGATGGACAGGTTGCTGCTGTGACGCAGCGTGAACCAGACGAAATAGGCGTCGGTGCAGATGTTGGCGATCACGGTGGCACCGGCCGAACCCGCAGCACCCCAGCCGAATCCGTGGATGAACAGGGGATTGAGCACGATGTTGACCGCCGTGCCGGCCACCGAACCGATCATGGACTGCACGGCGTGGCCTTCGGTGCGCAGCAGGTTGGACGGCGTCATCGACACGATGATGAACGGCGAGCCGACGATAATCAGCGTGTAGAAGTCGGAGGCATACTGCCAAGTGTCGTCAGTGGCGCCGAGCAGCGCGAGCATCGGGTCGCGGAACGCCAGGCCCAGCACCAGAATCAGCAGGCCGGTGGCGATGGCGGCATAGAAGCAGAACGCGCTGAGTCGCTTGCCGTCGGCGAACCGGTGTTGGCCGAACAAGCGCGAGATGACCGAACTGCTGCCGAGGCCGAAGATGTCGCCGAGGGCGATCATCACGGTGAACACTGGCGCGGTGAGGGAGACGCCCGCCACCATATCGGTGTTTCCCGTATGCGCGATGAAATAGGTGTCGACCATGTTGTACACCAAGGTGACCAGCATGCTGAGCACCACGGGCATCGCCAGCGAGAAATACGCCTCCGGAATCGGCGCCTTTTCGAAGAGTTCGTTATCCATTTCCGTCCCTTGGTGTTTCGTTCTTCAGTCACTGTGCAGGATGCCGTTCGGCGTGCATCACAGGCATTGTAGAGGCAACAGTGTGGACAACGGGCGGGGGAGTATCTCATGATGCGGTGAGGGCGTTGATGATGACGCATCGTGTATTGGCGGCCGTGTGCATCGTATGTGAACCTGTGCTGGCGCGGCGTACGCACGATGGGAAAAGAAAGAATATATGGACCCCGTTGTCCCGGTTATTGTTCAGTTTTACTGTGTTGAATTATTGCGTTATTCAATTATTGTGGTGTGCCGGCCGATTGCGGCCTGAGGGGGATTGCCTTCGTATGTGTCATGCAATCTCATGAACGGGATTGTTCGCTAGATTCAGCGAGCGTCCTTGTTGGCGGCGTTGATGATGTCGGCGAACATCTTGGAGTCGGCGTAGCGGCGCGGGCGATGGCATCCATACCGGAGAGGGCGAGACCGCGAATCATGGAATCCTTGAGAGACATAATCATTACCTTTCGTTTGCGCATCGCCGTGAGCGGCTTTGCGATTGTTGTTTAAGCTTTGTTGTTATGGGGTCCGTGGCTAATCTGATTGGATTGCCGGACCGGAGCCGATGGCTCAGCGAGCGTTCTTGTTGGCTTTGTTGATCAGGTCGACGAGCGTGCTGCTGTTGGCGCGACCGCACTGGCTCATGGAGCTCAGGCCGTACACAGCCAGACCGCGAATCATGGAATCCTTGAGAGACATCATGTTTCCTTTCGTTGGTCAAAACCTTGGGGCTTTGAGTTTTGTTTATCGGCTTCTTTCTGAAACCGGTTTCAGAATAACGCAGTCCGATGACAAACGCAAGGGGACTATTCCGCTCTCGGCGTTTCTGGCGGAATATCGCCGTTCTTTAGATACCATTCGGTAGTTAAGAGGTTGTCTAGTCGACCTTCTGACGGCCTTGTTCTGAGCGTACGGTTTTCACGAGGTATGGCCTCATGTCGCGGAAATCGTACGCTGAGTCGTCGTAAGCGTACGGTTTTCACGAAATGGGGCCTATCTTCACCGGATTTTGGGCACACCGGCCTTGAGCAGCTTGGTCTCAAGATTGATGGGGCGTAGCAGATCCTCATAGAACACATGGACGATTTCGGTGACGCCCTGTTCCCGGAGATGCCGATCACGTCTGCGGTCGTACTCCATTTTCGCCTGGAGGCTTGCGCGATTCTTGTTGCTGATGTCGGCGTATTTGGCCATGCCGTCGTATTCTGCCACGATGATGCGGCCGTCTGCGAGCTTCCAACAGAAATCGACGCGATATGACATTGCGGGATTGTCGGGATTCATGAACTGCACCTGCAGCAGGGGGATGCCGAAAGACAATTCGGTGATCTGGCCACGCATCAATGATTCGCCGCCGTTTTCGCTCAGGGGATCCGCGTACTTCAGCAGCTTGGTCACGGAGACCTCGTCGCAGACGCTTTGAATCATCAGCGACTGCACCTCTTCGATGGTCGTCAGGGACTTTCTCAGAGCCGAATCGTATATGGGCAGCGCCTGTGGGAATGGGAATGCCGCGCAGTCGAGCAGCGTTCGCGCCGGAGTCGTCAAGAGAATGCCGTTATGCTTCCGCGTCGGAATCCGATTGATATAGATGCGGTTGAGACGCGCCTCGTCTCCGCCGCCGATGCCGGACTTCGAGGCGATGTGCACTGTGCCGTCGTGCAGGGAATAGTTGTGCTGCAGTCCGTATACGCACGCCGCACTCAACCCCGCAAATACCCACTGAGGTGGATTGCGGACAACGCACGTATGACCTGCAATGACTGTTGCTCTCTGGTCATGGTGTTCCAAAGTGTTCGGTCGGCGTACAGGTTCTTATACGGTGACACCAGCTCCCCGGCATGCAGGCGACGTTTCAGGGCGCGCCGTTGCGCATCACTGGTGCCATAGCAGCAGCGACGCTCCTGCTTCGCCTGCTGCAGCAGTGCAGAAACTTCCTTGTGTTCTTTCATATCTCGACGCTAAGGGTGATTTTGATCGTTGCACAAGCTCAACCGGCAAATGTGGATACTATGTCACGCGAATTGTTGCTGTGGATAACTTGAATCGACGTCGACGGCTTTGCCGACGGTCTTGTCGGAGGCGATATTAGCCTAGGACACCTTGCTGCGCCGCCTTCCATACCGAAAACAGTCATCAGTGACACCGGGGGCATCTTCAGCGTACGTTCTTCACGAAATCAGCTGCCATTTCGTGAAAACCGTACGCTCAGAATGACTCAGTGTACGTTCTTCACGAGATGAGGCCCCATTTCGTGAAAACCGTACGTTGACGACGATTCAGTGTACGTTCTTCACGAAATTAGGATGATTTCGCGGAAACCGTACACTCACCGCAACTCAGCGTACGGTTTTCACGAAGTTATCGATTTGGGTATAGGTTCCCCGTCATGAACTACAATGAATCGCGGCGAAAAACGGAGAACCGAAGTCGGAACGCGGCTGAACGGATATGGGTGTGACTGGATGGCTGTCATAGTGATGCCGGTTCTCTAACATACGCAATAACAACAACTGACAACAACAGGGGAGACAAGGATGGCGAGAAGTGCGGGCCGCACCCGGCCGGTGATCAAGGACGTGGCCAAACTGGCCGGAGTCTCGGCACCGACCGTCTCCCGGTATCTCAACGGCACCGTCAACGTCACCGAAGACAAGCGTGAACGCATCGCCAAGGCCATCAAGGAGCTGGGCTACGAGCCGAGCATTGTGGCGCGCGCTCTGTCGAACCGGGAGATGGACTCCGTGGTGGTGTTCGCGGCCAATCCTTCCGCCTTCTCCACGTCCGAAACGAACCATGGGGTGGAGGCCGCCGCCCGTAAACGTCGGTTCCTGCTCAATATTGTTTCTTTGGACGAGTCCGACATGGACTCCGTCAAGGCTCGCGTGCGCATGGGTTTGTCGATCAGGCCGGCGGGCGTGATCGTCTACGAGTACGACCGGGCCGGCATCGCCGCACTGGAATACATTCCCAAAGATATGCCGATGGTCGTGGTGGGTGGCAGCTTCGGCGACGGTGAATACCAGGTCATCAACGCCGAAAGGGATGGCGGCCGTTGGATGACCATGCATCTGCTGGATCTCGGCCATCGCACCGTGTTCCATGTGGGGCGTCCGGAAGGTCCGACCGATAACACCCGCACCAATGGGTGGCGTGACGCGCTCAAGGAGCGCGGCGTCACGGCACCTGACCCAATCATCGTGCCCGACGATGATTTGGAGGAGTCGGTCAAGGCTGGACGCACCTTGGGCCGTCGTGGTGATGTGACTGCGATTTTCGCCGGCAACGACGAGACTGCCATCGCTGTGATCCGGGGTCTAAGGGAGGTTGGTCGCCGCGTGCCTGCTGACGTGAGCGTCGTAGGCTTTGACGACCGCAACTTCGGTGCCATGTGGAATCCGGCGCTGACCAGTTACACCCAGAACTTCCTGGACATGGGGGAGCGGTCCTTCCGAATGCTGTTCGAACAGATCCAGGCCAAGCGCGCCGGCGATGACGCGCCGCCCTCGCAGGTCGAGGTGGTGCAAGGCAAGCCGTGTCTGCGAGCCTCCGAACGCGCGTACGGCGACGGTGAAATCGCGTAGTCGATGGGGCGTGCGTATCAATCATAGTGACTGTAGCGCATCCATATCGTGGTGAGGAGTCTCTCATGCCGAACTGTAAGCGCTTACCTTAAGTAGTTTGTAATATGGTTTACGTCATACTAATAGATGTTCTAAATCATAGTGTTTTGCAAGGGCTTTTGCGGAAAATGGCTATTTATCAACAGTTTTCAAAAAGTTCGCATGACGGGCGACTGTGAGCACGCTTTATGGTAACCGCTTTCCGCAGCATTATCGTTAGAGTATGACTTTTGAACAATCGGCAACTCTGAAGACTCAGCCCCAGACCTCGGGCACTATCTCAGCGGCAGACGCCGCGATGCAATAGGCCCGCGACGAACGCATCCCCGGCAAACTCATCTGTGCGATCATGGCCGTGGTCATTGTTATCGTGTTCGTCGCCATGCTCCACGCCCTACGTAACCGGAAGTAGGTTGTAGGCGGGATTGGTCTGACTGGTATCCGCCACAGCCGGGTTCGGTAGAGCGGCTACCAATCGGCCAGTGCCTCTATGGCATCGAGTCCTGTTCTGCGATGTTGTTCGTCAAGGTTGTTCCAGTAAGGTGATTCATCGGTGAGCATGTCGTACGGGAGCTTGATACGTCTGCGATCCGTGTGGCTATGTAGTCGCCGAGTTTCGGCATCCGGGTCGGTGATGAGGGATGCGAGCATTGCGGCATCGTACAGATGTCTATCTCCATATCCGGCATGGTCTGCTTGGTATGCGGCGCTCTTAAGAATCAACGCGCCAAGCAGATCCGCGTCGGTAGCGGGACGCACGTCGAGACCGCCCATGATGGCGTGCAACTGCACCATGAGACCGCCGGTGAGCAGTCATGATTCGGCAATGCGCTCGGCCACCATGTATACGATATTCCACGGATGAGCGCCGCTGGGGATTGCAATGCGGGAAATCATTGCTCATTTCCTTGTTGTATGCCGTGATGAGTTCTGTAAGGGTTTCGAGCCCCTGCGCGTCGTTCTCTCGGGTCGTTGGATTCGGCCAGATCAGCGGCGCATACGCCGATGGGCATGGGCCCCTGCCCGGCGGGCAGAAAATCAGCGAGATGCCGTGATTCGGCGGGAGACCTCGTGATGGCCCCAGCCTTCTGTTCGGTAGTGGTACCGCTACACCGACTCTCCCCGACACTCCAGTGCCGCCGATATCAGTGAATGCCCAGCCTGATGTCGGTAGAGTAAAGGCTATTGGCTTGGTCTCGACGGCGAGACTTCTCCAATGGCCAATATGCACTGTTGCAAAGGAGCATGCGGTATGCAACCAATCAAAGCCATTCAATACGGCTGCGGCAAAATGGCGAAGTACACGATTCGCTATATGCACGAGAAAGGCATTCAAATCGTCGGTGCCATCGACGTGAACCCGGAAGTCGTGGGCATGGATGCCGGTGTGTTTGCAGGCATCGGCCCCATCAATGTGCCGATTCGCGCCGATGCCGAGGCTGTACTCAACGAGTGCGACGCGGATATCGCGGTAGTCACGCTATTCAGCTTCGAGAACGAAATCGCCACCATGTGCGAGCAGTGCTTGGCCCGCGGCATCAGCGTGATCACCACCTGCGAGGAATGCATCTACCCGTGGACCACCGATCCGGCCACCACGAACCGTCTCGACATCATCGCCAAGGAAGCCGGTGCCACCATGGTCGGCTCCGGCATGCAGGACATCTACTGGGTGAACATGGTCTCCACCGTCGCCGCCGGATGCCACAGCATCAAGAAGATCACCGGTGCGGTGAGCTACAACGTCGAGGATTACGGCCTGGCTTTGGCCAAAGCGCACGGCTGCGGTCTGACCGCCGAGGAGTTCGAGGCCGAGCTCGCGCATCCCGAAACCGTGGTGCCCTCGTATGTATGGAATTCCAATGAAGCGCTGGCCCAGAAGCTTGGGCTTACCATCGCATCGCAGACCCAGGCCAGTGTGCCGTATTTCAGCGATGTCGACGTGTATTCCGAAACGATGGGCGAGACGATTCCGGTCGGCAAATGCATCGGCATGTCCGCGTGGTAACCACCGAAACTAATCAGGGCATCACGTTGGAAACTGCCTGTATCGGCAAGGTGTACGGGCCGGATGATGGCGATATGTGCGATTGGAAGATCGAGGGTGAACCGGACGTGGAGTTCCACGTGGTCAAGCCGGCGACCGTCGAACATACGTGCGCCACAATCGTCAACCGCATTCCGGACGTGCTCAACGCGCCAGCCGGATATGTGACGGTCGATCAGCTCGATGAGATTTCGTATCTTACGTATCCCGCCGCGCTGTACGTGGCATAGCCTTCATATTTTCAAGGATGAAGCCGGCACTCATAAGGGTGCCGGCCGGTATCAGGCGGACAGAGTCGACGTGCGTGGCATCACCTGGAACTGGATATGGTCATGGGTGATGTCATCGGGCCGTTCATGCCGTAGGTTCGACTCGTTCAGCGTCACCATGCGATCGATAACCGTACGAGCCATTGCGGGGACGTCCATCGCCACAGTGCTGATGGGTGGGTTGGTGCAGGCGGAGAAGGGGATACCGTCGAATCCCATGAGCCGTACGTCGTCGGGCGCGTGGATGCCATGTTCGGTGAGTTCGCGGAGCGCGCCGATCGCTATGGTGTCAGACATGCACAGTTCTCATGTTCCCGCTGGCGGGAGCTGTCATGCGAAGCATGACTGAGGGTGGTCCACAGCCGCCAATCCGTAACATCACCCAACGCAGCATTTCACGATACGGACGTTTCCGTATCGTATTTTCGTGTGGTCAAATAGACATTTCGAGCGAAAAAGTTCGAAATACCCCCATAACTGGCCATAAAAAAATTGCTTGAGAATCACTATTGACTTTTATGGCGACTCGGTATATGGACACATGAAACGTAAATGACATGGAGCGACGGTACTGTGTCAACAGCAATGAACGAAGAGGCATGATTTTCTTACGTGCCCACAACCAATTGAGGTGATTTCGGTGACATTCAAAGCCCCGCTCGATCTCACGGTCCACGCTCCGGACGGTATGTATGATCCCGCCAACGAGCATGACGCCTGTGGTGTGGGTATGGTCACCACTTTGAACAAGCGTCCTGAGCGCAAGATCGTCACCGACGCCATTGAGGTGCTGGTCAACCTTGATCACCGTGGTGCCGTGGGTGCCGAGGAGAACACAGGTGACGGCGCCGGCATTCTGATGAGCATGCCGGATGAGTTCATGCGTGCCACCGTGCCCGCCGAACTGCCGGAAGCCGGTCACTATGCGGCAGGCATCGCCTTCCTTGACCGCGACATCGAAACCTCCGGTCAGCAGGAACAGGCCATTGCCAAGATCGTGCGCGAGGAGGGACTCGAAGTCCTCGCATGGCGCGTGGTGCCCACCAACCCGGACGGCCTTGGCCTGCAGGCCCTTGCCGCCATGCCAGGATTCAAGACTCTCGTGGTCGCCTCTCCGGACGGTGCTCTGGCCGGCGTGGACTTGGATCGCAAGACCTTCCGCATCCGCAAGCGCGTCGAGCATGAGGTGGGCGTCTACTTCGCATCCCTGTCCGCCCGTACCATCACGTACAAGGGCATGCTCACCACCATGCAGCTCACCCACTTCTTCGAGGATCTGAACGACGAGCGCATGAAGGCCACCATCGCCATCGTCCACTCCCGCTTCTCCACCAACACCTTCCCGAGCTGGCCGCTGGCCCAGCCGTTCCGTCTGCTGGCCCACAATGGCGAGATCAACACCATCCAGGCAACCGCAACTGGCTCTCCGCCCGTGAAGGCCGCCTGAGCAGCGAACTGCTCGGTGAATTCGAGCCGCTGCTGCCGATCACCACCCCGGGCTACTCCGATTCCGGCACCTTCGACGAGTGCCTCGAACTGCTGCACCTCGCCGGCCGCTCCCTGCCGCACGCCATCTGCATGATGCTGCCGCCGGCTTGGGAGAAGAACCCGGATCTCGATCCGGACGTGCGCGCCTTCTACGAGTACAACAACACGCTTATCGAGCCGTGGGATGGCCCGGCCGACATCGTCTTCACCGACGGCACCCAGGTCGGCGCCCTGCTCGACCGCAACGGCTTCCGTCCCGGCCGCTGGCAGCTCACCGATGACGGCTACATCGTTCTGGCCTCCGAGGCCGGCGTTCTGCCGGAGATCGCGCAGGAACACATCGTGTCCAAGGGCCGTCTTGAGCCCGGCGAGATGTTCCTGGTCGACACCGCCGAAGGCCGCATCATTCCCGATGAAGAGGTCAAGAGGAACCTCGCTGCCCAGCACCCGTACCGCAAGTGGGTGGAAGGCAACTCCGTTGAAATGAGCGACCTGCCCCGCCGCGAGCACGTCAGCCACTCCGGCCAGTCCGTCCAGCGCCGTCAGCGCGCCTTCGGCTACACCGAAGAGGATCTGAAGCTCCTGCTCACGCCGATGGCCAACACCGGCAAGGAACCGCTCGGTTCCATGGGTAACGATGCGCCTATGCCTGCGCTTTCCAGCCGCAGCCGCATGCTGTTCGACTACTTCACCCAGAAGTTCGCGCAGGTCACCAACCCGCCGCTGGACTGGGAGCGTGAGGAGATCGTCACCTCGCTCGAATCCGCCATCGGCCCCGAGCCGAACCTGCTGGCCGATTCCGAGCTGCACGCCAAGAAGATCCTCATCCCGCTGCCCGTGGTCAACTCTGATGAGATGGCCCAGCTCAAGCGCCTTGACAAGGCCCGCATCCTCGGCGGCTACTACCGCCCGTACGTGGTCAAGGGCCTCTACCAGGTCGCCGGCGGCGGCAAGGCCCTCGAAGAGCGACTTGACGAGATCTTCGCCGAAATCGACGAGGCCATCGCCAACGGCAAGAACTTCATCGTGCTCTCCGACCGTGAGTCCAACCATACGTGGGGTCCGATCCCGTCCCTGCTGCTGACTTCCGCCGTGCAGCACCACCTGCTGCGCCGCCACACCCGTACACAGATTTCCATGGCCGTCGAGGCCGGTGACGTGCGCGAGATTCACCATGTCGCGCTCCTCATCGCCTATGGCGCCGCCTGCGTGAACCCGTACTTGGCATTCGAATCCGTGGAAGATCTGGCCCGTAACGGCTACCTCAAGGTCGACGCGGACACCGCTGTGAAGAACCTCACCAAGGCCCTCTCCACCGGCGTGCTCAAGATCATGTCCAAGATGGGCGTCTCCACCATCATGAGCTACCGTGGCGCGCAGCTGTTCGAGGCTGTGGGCCTGAGCCAAGAAGTCATCGACGAATACTTCACCGGCACCACCTCCCGTGTGGGCGGCGTGGGCCTTGAAGAAATCGCCGAAGAAGTGGCCATCCGCCACCGCGTGGCCTACCCGAACCAGTGGAGCGCGTCCCCGCACCGCAACCTGCGCACCGGCGGCGACTACAAGTGGCGTCGCACCGGCGAGGACCACCTCAACGATCCCGAGGCCATCTTCCTGCTTCAGCAGTCCACCCAGCGTGGCGACTACCAGATGTTCAAGAAGTATTCGCACCACATCAACGACACGTCGAACCGACTCATGACCCTGCGTGGCCTGATGAAGTTCAACACCAACCGCAAGCCCATCGACATCGCCGAAGTCGAGCCGGCCTCCGAGATCGTCAAGCGCTTCTCCACCGGTGCCATGAGCTACGGCTCCATCTCGCAGGAAGCACACGAGACGCTCGCCATCGCCATGAACTCGATTGGCGCACGCTCCAACTCCGGTGAGGGCGGCGAATCCGACGACCGTATCAACGATCCGCAGCGCTACAGCCGCATCAAGCAGATCGCGTCCGCCCGCTTCGGCGTGACCTCCGATTACCTCGTGCACGCCACCGACCTGCAGATCAAGCTCGCCCAGGGGGCCAAGCCTGGTGAGGGTGGCCATTTGCCCGGTGCCAAGGTCCCGCCGTGGATCGCCAAGGTCCGTCACGCCACCCCGGGCGTGGAGCTTATCTCCCCGCCGCCGCACCACGACATCTACTCCATCGAGGATCTGAAGCAGCTGATCAACGATGCGAAGATGGCCAACCCGAAGGCACGTATCCACGTCAAGCTCGTTTCCGAGTTCGGCGTCGGCACCATCGCCGCAGGTGTGGCCAAGTGCCATGCCGACGTGGTGCTTATCTCCGGCTATGACGGCGGTACGGGTGCAGCCCCGCTCAACGCCATCAAGCACGCCGGCACCCCGTGGGAGATCGGCCTGTCCGAAACCCAGCAGACGCTGATCCTGAACGGCCTGCGCTCCCGCATCGTCGTCCAGTGCGACGGCGAGCTCAAGACCGGTCGTGACGTGGTCATCGCCGCCCTGCTTGGTGCCGAGGAATTCGGCTTCGCTACCGCAGCCTGATCGTGGAAGGCTGCGTCATGATGCGCGCCTGCCAGAAGAACACCTGCCCGCAGGGCATTGCCACCCAGGATCCTGAGCTGCGCGCCCGCTTTAAGGGCAAGCCCGAGTACGTGGTCAACTTCTTCATGTTCATCGCTGAGGAGGTGCGCGAGATCCTCGCCCAGCTCGGCTTCAGGACTCTTGAGGAGGCCATCGGCCACGTTGAGTGCTTGGATCAGGACGAGGCCATCAAGCGCTGGAAGTCCGGCGGCATCGACCTGTCCAACGTGCTCAAGCAGGCCGGCCCGGTACCCGGCACGATCCTGCACCAGACCATCGAGCAGAACCACGAGCTGGAGAAGGCGCTGGACAACAAGCTCATCGAACTTGCCCAGCCGGCCCTCGAACACAAGGAACCCGTGCGCATCGAAATGCCGATTCGCAACGTCAACCGTACGGTCGGCACCATGGTCGGCTACGAGATCACCCGCCGTTACGGCGAGGAAGGTCTGCCGGACGACACCATCGACATGACCCTGCACGGTTCCGGAGGCCAGTCCATCGGTGCGTTTATCCCGCGCGGCGAGACCATGCGCATCTACGGCGAAGTCAACGACTACGCCGGCAAGGGCCTGTCCGGCGGTCGCATGATCGTGCGCCCGGAAGATAACGTCACCTTCGACAAGCACAGCAACGTCATCGCCGGCAACGTCACCGGTTTCGGCGCCACTTCCGGCCAGATGTTCGTGGCCGGACGCGCCGGCGAACGTTTCGGCGTTCGTAACGGCGGTGCCACGTTTGTGGTCGAAGGCGTGGGCGACCACGGCTGCGAGTACATGACCGGCGGCACTGTTGTGGTGCTCGGCCCCACCGGACGCAATTTCGGTGCAGGCTTCTCCGGCGGTAACACTTATGTGCTTGACCTCGATATGAAGAAGGTCAACCCGGGTGCCATCAAGTCCGGTGCACTGCTCTTCAAGTCGCTTGATGCCGAAACCTCCAAGCTGGTGTACGCACTGGTCAAGCAGCATGCCGAAGAGACCGGTTCTCAGTTCGCTGCGGCTTTGCTGGAGGACTGGAACGAGACCGTCAAGCGGTTCACTCACGTGGTGCCGAAGCAGTTCGTGGCCATGACGAAGGCCATGGAAGAGGCCAAGACCAACAATGTAGATTTCAATGCGCCCGGCGCCTGGGAAAAGGTGTACGAGCAGGTTATGGAAGGAGCGCGCTGACATGGGCGACCCGAGAGGATTCCTGAAGGTCCGTACCCGCCGAGAGCTGGCTGAACGCCCCGTTGAGGAACGTATCAAGACTGGTTCGACGTTCACGCCGAAACCGGCCTGCAACCGTGGACCCAAGCGCAGGCGGCCCGCTGCATGGATTGCGGCACCCCGTTCTGTATGACCGGATGCCCGTTGGGCAACCTGATTCCTGAGTGGAACGATCTGGTCCGTCAGGGCAAGTGGGAGGACGCGTACAACCGTCTGTCCATGACCAACAACTTCCCTGAAGTCACCGGCCGTATCTGCCCGGCTCTGTGCGAGCAGGCCTGCGTGCTCGGCATCCACCAGCCGCCGACCATGATCAGGCTTGACGAGCAGACCATCATCGATCAGGCCTGGGATCTTGACATCGTCAAGCCTTTGCCGCCGCAGCGTCTGACCGACCAGACGGTCGCCGTCGTCGGCTCCGGCCCTGCAGGCCTTGCCGCTGCTCAGCAGCTCACCCGCGCCGGCCACACCGTCGTCGTCTACGAGAAGGACGACGCCATCGGTGGTCTGATGCGTTACGGCATCCCGAACTTCAAGCTTGAAAAGGGTCTGATCGACCGCCGTGTCAAGCAGATGGAGGCCGAAGGCACCCGCTTCCGCACCAACGTGGAAATCGGCAAGGACATCACGTGGGATGACCTGCGTGACCGTTACGACGCCGTCGTGGTGGCCATCGGCTCCCGCGTGCCGCGCGATATGAAGATTCCGGGCCGCGAGCTTGACGGCATCCACTTCGCCCTCGACTTCCTGCCCGACGCCACGCGCCGTATCTTCGGCGTCAAGCCGGTGCACGACATCACCGCCAAGGACAAGCACGTGGTGGTCATCGGCGGTGGCGACACCGGTTCCGACTGCCTTGGTACCTCCATCCGTCAGGGTGCGAAGGATGTCACCGTGCTGCAGATCATGCCGAAAGAGCCGTCTTCACGCCCGGACAACAGCCCGTGGCCGACCTTCGCCCGCACCTACCAGAAGACTTCCTCCATGGAAGAGGGTGGCGAGTACATTTACTCGACCGACTCGGTGAACTTCGAAGGCACCGAAGAGGAGAAGGCCAAGGTCACCATCGACAACTCGACCACCGCCGAAGGCTTCGTGGCCGATGAACGCGGTCACGTCACTGGCCTGAAGGTCGTCTCCGTGGCTCCCGGCGAGAACGGCCCCTTCACCCGCCAGCCCGGTACCGAGCGCGTGCTGCCGGCCGATCTGGTCCTCATCTCCGTGGGCTTCCTGCACCCGGACACCGAGACCATCCTCGACCAGCTGCCCGTCGAACTCGACAAGCGCGGCAACATCGCCCGCAATGACAAGTTCGCCACCTCCCAGGACGGCGTGTTCGTGTGCGGCGATGCCGGCCGTGGCCAGAGCCTCGTGGTCTGGGCCATCGCCGAAGGCCGCTCCTGCGCCGCAGCCGTGGACGAGTACCTCTCCAGCGAGCAGACCAGTGAGCTGCCGGCTCCGATCAAGGCCAGCCAGCGTCCGATGATGCTGCCTCGCTGAATACTTTCCAAACAGAAACATGAAAATCCCTTCTTCGTGAGGGGATTTTTGCGTTTCTGGGATTAATTACTGCCTTGAGCCTTCAGTAATGTTTATATTTCGAGAATATTGCATACGTGGTTAACATGAAGCTCCTATGGTGTCTTTCGTCGCCAAAAAGATGACGCCAGAATATTTGGGAGAGATTCATGAACACACGCCATGTCACTTCACTGGTCGCGGCCGGTGCGGCAATCGTCATGCTGCTCAGCGGCTGCGGATCGACCGGTACCTCCAATTCCAGCAATGCTTCAGATTCCAATATCATTTCCGTGTACGGCAGTGAGCCGGCACACCCACTATTCCCCGGCAACACCACTGAGCCGGTGGCGGCAAGGTTGTAGACCAGCTGTTCGCAGGTCTGGTGACCTACGATGCGAAGGGCGGCATCCACAACGAGGTAGCAGACAGCATCACCTCCAGCGACAACGCCACGCATTACGTCATCAAGCTCAAGAGCGGATGGAAGTTCACCGACGGCACTCCGGTGACCGCGCACTCCTTCGTAAACGCATGGAATTACACCGCCAACAGTGCCAACAAGCAGGCCAGCGCCAGCTTCTTCAGCACAATCGAAGGCTATGATGATCTGCAAAAGCCGGACGTGGACCCCAAGGCCACGCTGAGCGGCCTGACCGTCGTTGACGACAACACCATCGATGTCAAGCTCAGCCAGCCCGACTCGGCATTCCCGGTCAAGGCCGGCAGCCACGCCTACATGCCGTTGCCCGAATCCGCGTTCAAGGACCCGAAGAAGTTCGGTCAGCACCCAGTGAGCAACGGCCCATACAAGTTCGTGTCCTGGCAGCACAACCACAGCATCGAAATGGTGAAGAACCCTGACTACAAGGGCAATCGTGTCGCCAAGAACGATGGCCTGAACTTCAAGATCTATACCTCGCCTGATTCGGCATACGCCGACCTACGCGGTGGCAACCTGGACTTCACGAACACGATTCCTGACACCGCACTTACCTCCTTCCAATCCGACAAGTCGCTGAAGGCATACAACGAGCCCGGTGGCAATACGCTCACTTTCACCATTCCTGAATGGCTGGAACACTTCGGCCAGAACGAGGAAGGCAACCTGCGTCGTCAGGCCATTTCCATGTCCATCGACCGCAAGACCGTCGCCGAGAAGATCTTCCACGGTACCGCCACGCCCGCCGTCGACTTCCTTGCAGCCCCAATCAGCGCCTACTCCAAGGAACTCAAGGGAAATGAAGTACTGAAGTACAACCCGTCCAAGGCCAAGGAACTGTGGGCCAAGGCCAACGCCATCTCCCCGTGGAGCGGTGAGTTCGGCATTGCATACAATGCTGATGGCACTGCGAAGAACTGGTTGAGGCAATCTGCAACTACATCAAGAACACGCTGGATATCGATGCCAAGAGCATCCCGATGTCCACTTCCGACGAATTCCTGTCCAATGTGGATTCAGGCAAGATGACCTCCGCATACCGTAGCGGTTGGGGCCCTGATTATCCATCCGCGGACAACTATCTGGTACAGCTGTACGATTCCAGTTCGGCCGACGGCAAGGGCGGCAACAGCGGCAACTACAAGAACCCCGAGTTCGATGCCATGATGGACAAGGCTCTTTCCGCCCCGTCCACCGAGGAAGCCGACAAGTATTATCAGCAAGGTGAGGAGATTCTGCTGCAGGACCTTCCGGCTATCCCGTTGTGGAACCAGAATGCCACCGCAGCCAGCACCTCCGCAATCTCCGGCGTCGCATTCGACTACGGCGGCGGCCAGTGTTCACCGCACTGACCAAGAAGCAGTAAGCAGTAAGTAATAAACAGACAGCGCTAGCCCCCCGCTGGCGGGGGCTGTCGGCAAAGCCGACTGGGGGTGGTCTCAAACAGCAGA
>ENA-OQCF01000207-OQCF01000207.1-human-gut-metagenome-genome-assembly--contig:-NODE-207-length-22516-cov-2.433472_pt1 | contig 22516 bp, 21 predicted proteins | sample MGYA00242756_ERZ504573 | MGnify/ENA primary metagenome ERZ504573 (study PRJEB26092, sample SAMD00036240) | human gut metagenome | host: Homo sapiens | study: EMG produced TPA metagenomics assembly of... | reverse complement strand
TAATTAAGCGTTCATACATTCCATGTATCTAAATACAAATGTATGGACGTTTTGTTATTCCCTTTAAAAGGTGATAGAAACACGAATAGCACCTTCTAAAAGGAACCATAAATCAATATCATATACTTTCCCTTCTTCATAACATACTAACAAGAAACATATCATGAAAAAGAAGAACATATTTTTCGTACTACTAATCTGCTTCATCAATAGTAGTTGCAACAAAGAAGAACAAACAGACGAGTTACAAGATAAGGATTTCTATTCTGATGTCACAACACGTGCTTCCTACATAAGCGGTACTATTACGGGCGAAATGAACCCCTATGTTAGTGATGGTTACTACACTTATGATTTAAGTATTCCTATACAAAAACAATCTGTAGGTATAAGAATTTCAGCAGTCGGTGGAGAAGCACGATTCAAAACAAACTACCAAGAACGATTCGAGAGTACATGGGTAACCCAAATTCCAGCAGGAAAAAACCATTTTCCAATAAATGTATTATGGACTAAAGCAGGTAGTAATTCTACCCTGATGGTACGTCCTGAAAAAAGTACAATCGAACTTACCGCAGATCTAAGAAACATCAATGTCAAAATGAAACCTATGCCAATCAATGCCCCTTCAACATTTGAATTGGGAGATACGATAACACTTTGGTGCAATTATTCCATAAACAAAGATACGGGCATAAAGTGGACTTACGATAAAAATCTATTCGCTGAAGTCTCTCAAAGTGCATCTGTCACACAAAGTAGATTCCAAATAAATTTGAAATCAAAGCAAGCCTTCAAGAACAGCGATGTCGGAGTAGAAGTCCATGATTTCTACATAAATTCTATCGGAGCAAAAGAGTATTTCATGGCTCGGAAAAGCAATATCAGTTTTCCCAATATGGGTCCTCAAATAGATGGCTACAGAAATATTGAACAATATAAAGAATACATATATTCCATCAATGACAGCAAGGCACATACATTTTATTGGACCGGGAAGAATATTAAGATAGTAAGTGGTCAGAACAGCTCTACGGTAACAATCGTACCGACACAACCCGGTAACGCAAGTGTCAAAGTGAGCTACAAATATAAAAATCAAACCGATAATTTTACCAATGAGCTACCTTTGAGTGTATCTAAGACATCAATGCAACTGATTGGCCCTGACGTAATCTGTGACAACGGGACATTCAGTATCAAGAATTTTCCCACAAAAGCAACAGTGGATTGGATTGTTGGCAACGATTTATATTCGCAATTAAATCAGGCATCACCTGCTATCACCCTGAATAATTTAGGGACACCCGGAGGCAGTTCCATTTATACGACCTTAACCGCAATAGTACACACAAAGGAATACACTGTTCAGTTTTCCAAACCAATTACTTTCAATGTATCAGGAATACAAGAAAATGACCATGACATTATATATGGCTATCTGTCACAAAGCGGAGGTGAATGCGGATTGAATCCTATTCCTGAAGGTGCGCATGATTTTCATTGGAGTGTTGACTGCGATTGGGAGGTAGACATGCAAGGATATTATTTCACTACTTTCAGCAGTCGGAACAGTCATGAAATTGAACGAGTTTGCGTAACGGTTGATTTCATAAATGCATGTGGAACCAGAACATACATATATAACTATTTCGACATCGGCTCAACAAATTCAGGAACTTATTCCACACCTAAAAACAGCCTTTCTCCAAAATAGCCCCAGACAGCTTTCACGAAAAAGCCCCCATCCATTTGCTCGTTACACAAAAGAAGCTTATATTTGCTTACTTAAAAACAGACAGCTATCATGGTACAGCAAGACATACGATGGATACAGCGTTTTGAATATACCCACGAACTGGCCTGGAAAGTGATGAAGGACTATGCAGAATATCAGGGGTATACCGACATCCGCAGCTCCCGTGATGCCATACGCAAAGCCCTTGAAATGGGATTGATTGATGACAAGCAATGGACGGAGACTATAGAAGCCCGAAATCTGACATCGCACAATCATGACAACGATGTAGTCTCTGAAGAGAAAATGCAATCCTTGAATACACCATCCTTATTCGATTGAGCTATGTACGGATTGACCGACAATGAACTGGAAAAGCTATGCAATCTCTTCCGGAAACATGAAGAAATAGAGCAGGCTGTTTTGTACGGCTCACGAGCCAAAGGAAATTTCAAGCCTTTTTCCGACATAGACATCACGCTGATGGGAGACAGACTTACGTATAATACTTTAAGTAGCCTTTCCGATGAAATAGACGACCTGCTTTTGCCTTACAGCGTAGACCTTTTCCATCTATGGCAAATTAAAGAATGCCGACCTTTTGGAACATATACACCGTATGGGAATACCCATATTCAGCCGCCCATCAAACTAAACTAAATTTCACACATCCACCCTCACCACCCTCACCTTTCGCACGCATCGCCCTATTCATCGGCATTCAAGAGGTGGGTGAGAGCAAATTTAAAAAGTGAGGGCAAAATTTGCCCTCACCACAAGATTTCTTCGTTCAAAGTTATAAGTCACTCATTCTTACCGTAATATCCTGAAACGGGTACATAAATCGGTTGCAGCATTGTTCCCTCATTCTTCAACTTTCCTTCGGTGCGCAGCCGACGGATATGCCGCATGGCAGTAGTACGCATCATGCCGCAAACGCTTTGAAAGTCATTCCGTGTCATAAAAGGGCGAGTGGCGAAATAGTTGGTCAGCCGACGGTCTATCTCTTTATCCGTCAGTTTAGCCGAATGCTCGTTTGCCTTCAAAGCCTTTGCCTTGATGGTACCAATTTCATTTTTCAGTTTCTGGTCGGCACGAAATTTCACACCCGCCATCTTCACCTTCGTCAACTTACGCTTGGTAGCAGCCACTACCGGTTCGATCGTGGTGAGCGACACGCGAAAGTAGCCGATGCCGTCGAGATGCACCTGCCTTCCTTCGGCAAGTTCCCTGCCCATGACGTGCGACACAGCATCAAGCACAGCCGTCACATCGGTTTCTGTCAATGAGCAACGTGCCTGGATGTCCCGCCGCAATTCATCGGTAGACCTGCTCCCATTTAGGCGGAGACGGGGATGAAGGATTTTATCTTCCGGAGATTTGTCGTACGAGTCCGGATTCTCGTACCAATCAAACAAAATAGCCATAGTTCAAACTGCGTTAAAGGGTTACATTATACGATAAAGCACTGCACGGAACACGTGCGAAGTACGTACGCAGTCTGTTGAAGTACAAAGGTTATATCACAGCCCAGCCCGTGAGCAGAACCGTTCACTGTAGTGAGCTGCTCCGTTCACTAATATGAACAAGAAAGACCACTTTAGTGGACTGTTCATAAACTCTGGTGTAAAAATAGACAAAACTATGGGGATAAGCAAAGAAACAAACACCTTTTATAAAAGAAACATATAGACATTCCACCCCAAAAAAGAAGCCAATCGGAAAATAATCCTTGAAAAGCTTGTATCCCCCCCTTTCCCGGCGTATCTTTACAAGAATATTACATACACGATAAAGAATGAAAATCACACTGATCAGAGAGGAACGCGAAAGCGGAAAAGAGGCCGTCAGCACACAAGAAACGGACATGTTGATGGAAAAGCTGAAAACAGAGAACAAGACCGGATACATTACGGAGCTGCGTAGCATCATCCCGCATTTGAAAGGGACCAACGCCCGATATGAGCATATCGACAGACTGCCGCGTCTCTATCCCGCCGTAGAAATGACCCGCACCAAAGCAGGAGAACACCGGATAAAGACCTACAACGGGCTGGTACTACTGGAAGTAAACAATCTGGCCGGGGTGGCCGAAGCCGAACTGGTGAAACAACAAGCCGCCCTGCTGCCGCAAACCTTTGCCGCCTTCTGTGGCTCCAGCGGACGAAGCGCCAAAATATGGGTACGCTTCACCCTGCCCGACGGAGGGCTTCCAAAGAATGAAGACGATATCGCCTTATTCCACGCCCACGCCTACCGCCTGGCAGTGAAGTCTACCAACCCCTTCTCCCTTTCCCCATCACCCTCCAGGCTCCTTCACTCCTACAAAGCTGCCGGATGACCGTGGACGAACAGCCCTATTATAGCCCCACCGCCGTGGCCTTCTGCCTGGAACAGCCCTGCGCCCTGCCCTCGGAAGACAACTACCGCCAACGGAAACAGCAGGAAAGCAATCCGTTGCTGAGAATGACTCCCGGCTACGAAGTGGCGGACACATGCAACCTGCTCTTCGAGGCCGCCCTCGACCGCGCCTTCCGCGATTTGGACAACTGGCGACAGGGCGACGACCTGCGCCCGCTGCTGTCCCGCCTTGCCGAACATTGCTTCAAAGCCGGCATTCCTGAAGAAGAAGCGGTGCGCCAGACACTGATGCACTACTACCGGGAGGCAGACGAACCCCTTGTACGCCTGACGCTGCATAACCTTTACGGGGAATTGAAAGGCTTCGGCACCCGCAGCAGCCTAAACAAAGACCAGGAAACAGCTTTCCGGCTGGAAGAGTTCATGAAACGCCGCTACGAATTCCGCTACAACACCGTGCTTGGCGACTTGGAATACCGGCAGCGCGACTCCATCCACTTCTACTTCCAGCCTGCCGACCAGCGCGTACGCAGCAGCATCGCCATGAAGGCACTGAAAGAGGGAGTACGTGTGTGGGACCGCGACATCACCCGCTTCCTGTCTTCGGACTACGTGCCGCTATACAACCCCATCGAAGAATATCTCTATAACACCGGACGCTGGGACGGCAAAGACCGCATCCGCGCATTGGCCGACCTCGTGCCCTGCCACAATCCCCACTGGAGGGAACTGTTCTACCGGTGGTTTCTTGGCATGGTGGCACATTGGCGGGGAATCGACAAACAGCACGGCAACAATACCTCGCCCCTGCTCGTAGGTCCGCAAGGTTACCGCAAAAGTACTTTCTGCCGTATCCTATTGCCACCGGAACTGCGTTTCGGCTACACCGACAGTATCGACTTCAAGAGCAAGCAGGAAGCGGAGCGCAGCCTTGGCCGCTTTTTTCTGATTAACATCGACGAATTCGACCAGATAAACGCCAATCAGCAAGGCTTCTTGAAGCACCTCCTGCAAAAACCGGTTGCCAACCTGCGAAAGCCCTACGGTACCACTATTCAGGAAATGCGCCGCTATGCCTCCTTCATCGGGACCAGCAATCTGAAAGACCTGCTGACCGACCCGTCGGGAAGTCGCCGTTTCATCTGCATCGAAGTGACCGGTCCTATCCAGACAAACGTCACTATCAATTATCACCAGCTCTATGCCCAAGCCATGCACGACATCATGAAGGGTGAACGCTACTGGCTGGACGACACTGACGAAGCAATCGTAAAGGAGTACAACCGGGAATTCGAGCGGGTAGACCCATTGGAAGAACTTTTCCTTTGCCATTTCCGTGGCGCGGAGGAGAGCGAAGAAGGCGAATGGCTCACAGCCATGCAGATTTTCAACGACCTGCAACAGAAAACGAGGGATAAGTTGGCCATCAACCGGATAGCAGCTTTCGGGCGCACGCTCCGCAAGCTGGACATCCTCAACAAGAAATCGAACCGGGGAACACTTTATCATCTGGTAAGAATAGAAGAATGAACCGGCACTCCCACCGATTGTACCAAAGTGAGGGCAAACTTGGCCCTCACTCTTTTATAAAAAGTATTTCCGTACGCAGTTGATGCAGTTCAACCATTATTAATAAGGTGAACAGTTGACTATTTGCAAATTATGATTGATAATACTAAAAATACCCAAATAAGTGTTTTTGATATTAAAATAAAACGTATCTTTGTTGCAAACAACGTCCTCCTTAATAATACTATTATGAAGAAACTGCTGCTTTTAGCCTTTGTGCTATGTAGTTCTTTACTGTGCCGGGCACAAGAAGAACGAGTTATTTTAGGTGATGAACAGACTTCCGAGTATTTTCCAATCCTAAAAGATAAACGAATTGCCATATTCTCCAATCATACAGGAATGATAGGAGACAAGCATCTGCTGGACATTCTGCTGGAAAACAAGTTCAATGTAGTAGCCATTTTCTCCCCTGAACACGGTTTCAGAGGAGATGCCGACGCAGGCGAACACGTGTCCAGCTCGGTAGACAAGAAGACCGGAGTACCTATCCTCTCGCTGTACGACGGGAAATCCGGAAAACCAAGCGAAGCATCCATGCGCAAGTTTGATATCCTTGTGGTAGACATCCAGGATGTAGGCCTGAGATTCTATACTTATTATGCCTCTATGTGCCGGCTGATGGACGCTTGTGCAGAATACAACCGCAAGGTGCTGATACTGGACCGCCCCAATCCGAACGGACACTACGTGGACGGCCCGATACTGGACATGAAATATAAATCCGGTGTAGGTTGGCTGCCGATTCCCGTGGTGCACGGCATGACGCTGGGCGAACTGGGCCTGATGGTAAACGGCGAACGCTGGTTGCCGGCGTCACGCACTTGCGACCTGACCGTCATTCCCTGCAAGAACTATACGCACCAGACCCTATACAAGCTGCCGATTCCCCCGTCCCCCAATCTGCCGAACATGAAGTCCATCTATCTGTACCCCTCGACCTGCTATTTCGAGGCCACTCCGGTCAGTCTGGAAGAGGAACCGACCTCCCCTTCCAGGTCTACGGGCATCCCAACATGACGGGCTACAGCTACAGCTTCACCCCGCGCAGTGTTCCCGGAGCCAAGAATCCGCCCCAGCTGGGCAAGCTTTGCCACGGCGTGAACCTGAGCAACATGAGCGACGAGGAAATCTGGAAACGCGGTATTGACTTGAGTTACGTGATAGACGCTTACCGGAATCTGAACATGGACGACCACTTCTTCCGTTCCTTCTTCGAACTGTTGATAGGCACCGACTACGTGCGCAAAATGATAAAGGAAGGGAAGAGCGCCGAAGAAATCAAGGCAAGATGGAAAGACGACGTAGAGAAATTCAAGGTACAGCGCAAGCCCTATCTGCTCTACGAAGAATAAAGACATGTACAATTCACTATTTACAATGTACAATTTCAGAGAAGGTACAATTCAAAAGTAAATGGGAAGGTACAACAGTTTATACTAAAGAAACGCCGCATGGCAAATTGTAAATTGTAAATGAACAAATTGTAAATAAACATTATGACTCCACTATCCGTAATCATCACCATAGCCGCCTACTTCGCGATACTGTTCACGGTATCCTATATTGCAGGAAGGAAGGCAGACAACGCCGGCTTCTTTGTGGGTAACCGCAAGTCATCCTGGTATGTCGTGGCGTTCGCCATGGTCGGTTCCGCCATTTCAGGTGTGACCTATGTATCTGTACCCGGCATGGTTGCCGCCAGCAGCTTCGGCTATCTGCAAATGGTGTTGGGCTTCATTGCCGGACAGCTCATCATAGCCTATCTGCTGGTACCGCTATTCTACAAAATGAACCTGGTATCCATCTACGAATATCTGGAGAACCGTTTCGGCATGTCTTCCTACCGCACGGGTGCCTGGTTCTTCTTCATCTCCAAAATGCTCGGTGCCGCTGTCCGTCTGTTCCTCGTATGCCTGACGCTGCAACTGCTGGTATTCGAACCTTTCGGACTGCCTTTCCTGCTGAACGTGGCCATCACGGTGGCACTGGTCTGGTTGTACACTTTCCAGGGTGGCGTAAAGTCTCTTATCTGGACAGACTCTCTGAAGACATTCTGCTTGGTGGTGTCGGTCGTACTCTGCATCTGGTATATCGCTTCCGACCTCAATCTGTCATTTACCGGTATGGTAAGCACCATTGCCGACAGTGACATGTCCCGCATCTTCTTCTTCGACGATGTGAACAGCAAGCAGTACTTCTTCAAGCAGTTCCTCGCCGGTGCCTTCACCATGATTGCCATGACCGGGCTGGATCAAGACATGATGCAGCGCAACCTGAGCTGCAAGAACTTCAAGGACTCACAGAAGAACATGATTACCAGTGTCATTTCGCAGTTCTTCGTCATCCTGCTTTTCCTGATGCTGGGCGTGCTGCTCTACATCTTTGCCGCCAACCAGCAGATTGCGGTGGAGAAGAGTGACGAACTGTTCCCGCTGATTGCCACCGGCAACTATTTCCCTGCCATTGTGGGCATACTGTTCATCATCGGCCTGATTTCTTCTGCTATTCAGCCGCAGGCTCGGCACTCACCGCGCTGACCACTTCCTTCACCGTAGACATTCTGGGAACGAAAGGCAAGTCGGAAGAGACGGTTGTGAAGATGCGCAAGAAAGTGCACATCGGCATGGCGGTTGTTATGGGAATCACCATTTTCGTATTCAATCTTCTGAACAACACCAGTGTCATCGATGCTGTATATATCCTGGCAAGCTATACCTACGGTCCTATCTTGGGTCTGTTTGCTTTCGGCATCTTCATGAAACAACAAGTGCGTGACAAGTACATCCCGCTGGTTGCCATCGCCTCCCCGGTTCTCTGCTTCATTCTGCAGAAAAATTCCGAAGCCTGGTTCGGAGGTTATCAATTCAGCTACGAGTTGCTGATTTTCAATGCACTGTTCACTTTCATCGGTCTCTGTCTGTTGATTAGGAAAGATAAAAAGAACAATTAACTTAATACATCATCTATGAACGTAAGACGTCAGTTTTTACTAAGTTTGCTTGCCGCCTCCCTCTTCCCCCAATGGGGAGGTGCGCAAGAACTTCCGACGGATGTCCGTCAGGAAATCGGGAAATTCCTGGATACCACCGCACGGAAAGAAGTTTCCGTAGGACGTATCAGCATCGACTCAGTGGCCGTGGAAGGAAATACGCTGCAACTGTTTGCCAACATGAACTGTGCCTATATTCCTTTCCGCGAGGACAATGTAGCCGAAATATACCAGGCGTAAGTGCCCTGCTACCGGCGGAGTTTACCAAATACAAGCTGCAAATCCGTACCAACAAGCGCAGCATCGAAGAACTGGTTCCCCAAGTCCTGCGTAGTAAAAAAGACAAAAAGACGAAGACATTCAATCCCGTCGCTTCCAAGCCTTTAGTTACCGACATTTCCGCCCCCTACACCCCTACCAACGGCTTGCAGAACCGGCACATCGCCCTATGGCAAAGCCACGGCTGGTACTACGAGCCGAAACTCGACCGTTGGGAATGGCAGCGTGCACGTATCTTCCAGACCGTGGAAGACCTCTACACCCAAAGCTACGTATTGCCTTTCCTCGTGCCGATGCTGGAAAATGCCGGTGCCAACGTGCTGCTTCCCCGCGAACGCGATTGCCAGACGGCAGAAGTCATCGTAGACAATGACGGTTGCCTGACCGGCCGTTCCGTCTATACAGAAAATTCCGGTGACAAGCTCTGGAGTCAGGGAGAAGGACAAGGCTTCGCCCACCTGCGCCCCCAATACATAGACTTTGAGAATCCTTTCAAGGAAGGCACCTACCGCGCCATAGAAACCATCAAGAAAGGAAACGCAAGCACCGCCGAATGGATTCCCGAAATCCCTTCGACCGGACAATACGCCGTATACGTCTCTTACCAAACCTTGCCAAACAGCGCGGACGATGCCCTTTACACCGTCTATCACAAAGGCGGCACCACGCAGTTCAAGGTAAACCAGCAAATGGGAGGCGGCACCTGGATTTACCTCGGCACCTTCGGCTTCAATGCCGGCCGGAACAATGAATGCAAAGTCGTTCTGAGCAACCTTTCCTCCAAAGTAGGAAGAATCATCACTGCCGACGCCGTGAAGATAGGCGGCGGCATGGGGAACATAGCCCGGGGAGAAGTCAGCGGTTATCCCCGTTTCTGCGAAGCCGCCCGCTACTGGCTGCAATGGGCAGGCATACCGGACAGCGTATATTCAGAAAGCAACGGCAAGAATGACTATACCGACGACTATAAATGCCGTGGTATCTGGGTGAACTACCTTTCCGGAGGCTCTGCCGTGAACCCGACGGAAAAAGGCTGAACATCCCTGTCAACATGGCCTTTGCCTTCCACTCCGATGCAGGAACTACACTGAACGATTCCATCATCGGGACACTCGGCATCTACTATACCAACGCCTACAATGAGAAATTCGCCAACGGAGCATCCCGCTACTTGAGCCACGACCTGACAGACTTGATTCAGTCCAACATCGTGCGTGACGTGCGTACCCTCTACGAACCCCAATGGACACGCCGGGGCAAATGGAACCAATCCTACTATGAGGCCCGTGTACCCCGCGTACCTACCATGCTACTCGAACTACTTTCCCATCAAAACTTTGCAGACATGCGCTACGGACTGGACCCGCGTTTCCATTTCACCGTAAGCCGCGCCATCTACAAAGGTATGCTTCAGTTCCTCTGCTCACAATACAACATGGATTATGTAGTGCAACCGTTACCGGTAGACCACATGACCTTGCGCATGACCAGCGAGAACGAAGTGGAACTGACCTGGCAACCCGTAGCGGATGCGTTGGAACCAACTGCCGTAGCAGAGAAATACATTGTTTATACCCGTATCGGCGACGGGGATTTCGACAACGGAGTATTGGTGGACGGCAACAGTTACCGAACCACGCTCCCCGCCGGCATGGTATGCAGCTACAAGGTTACCGCTGTCAACAAGGGCGGCGAGAGTTTCCCTTCCGAAATTCTTTCCGCCGGACGGGCGTTCAATTCCAAAGGTACCGTATTGGTGATAAACGGATTCGACCGCATCAGTGCCCCTGCCGACTTTACGGCCCCCGCCCCCGCCGACACCCTCCTTGCCGGATTTCTGGATGAGCAGGACCACGGGGTCCCCTATATCCATGACATCAGCTACATTGGCAAGATGAAGGAATACCGCCGTTCCATTCCCTGGATGGACGACGACGCCTCCGGTTTCGGCGACAGTTATGGAAATTACGAGACCCAAGTCATCGCAGGAAATACGTTCGATTATCCTGCCATACATGGTGCCGCTATCCTGAAAGCGGGATATTCGTTTGTATCGGTTAGTAATGAAAGTCTCTCCCCCGTAGGAAAGGGAGAGAAGAATATTCCGGTGGATATGAGGGAGTATAGGTATGTGGACTTGATACTTGGGAAGCAATGCCAGACCAAGATGGGACGGGGAGGCGTAAAACCGTTGGAGTTCAAGACTTTCAGCAAACCGATGCAGGAGCTATTGCGGCTTATTGTAAGCAAGGTGGAAATATCTTTGTTTCGGGCGCTTTTGTAGGAACGGATTTATGGGACAACCGCCTTGCAACCGCCGACGAAGCCGACAAGAAATTTGCGATGGAAGTACTGAAATATAAGTGGCGTGTGGGACAAGCGGCTACAATGGGTAAGGTGAAAAGCGTAGCTTCTCCGTTCCCCGCCCTTTCAGGAAACTATACCTATCACAATGAGCTGAATGCCGATTCGTATGTGGTGGAATCACCGGACGCCATTGAACCGGCAACCAAAGATGCACACACCGTGATGCGGTATTCTGAAAACAACCTGAGTGCCGGTGTGGCCTACCAGGGCGACTACAAGACTTTTGTATTGGGATTCCCTTTTGAATCCATACGTACTGATTCTGAAAGAGAGGCACTCATGAATGCTGTGCTGACATTCTTCAACGACAACAAATAATATCAACCAATCATCATCTATGAACAGAAGACTGTTAATAATCGTCCTGATGGCTTGCCTGCTCCCCCTGGGGATGCAGGCACAGCAAGGGACATTCCGTTTTGCCCAACTGACAGACATTCATCTGACCCCGAACAATCCGAATCCCACAGAGGACCTGCTGCGTTCCGTGGCACAGATTAATGCCACCGACAGTATCGACTTTGTCCTGGTGACGGGCGACCTGACCGAAGAAGGCGACCGTACTACCATGGAAAAAGTGAAATCGTGCCTTGACTTGCTGAAGGTCCCCTACACGTAGTCCTAGGCAACCATGAAACGAAATGGAGCGACTCCGGCTGTACCGCTTTCGGAGAAATCTTTGGCGGCGAACTCTTCGAGTTCGAGCATAAGGGATTCCTTTTCCTCGGCTTCAACTCCGGTCCGCTGATGCGTATGGCCTACGGGCATGTAGTGCCGCAAGACATCCGTTGGATGACGGAAGAAATGGAGAAAAACGGCAAAGACAAACCGGTGATACTTGTCACCCACTATCCGCTAATGGAAGGTGATGTGGACAACTGGTATGAGGTGACGGATGCCGTCCGCCCCTACAACGTGCGCTTGTTTATCGGCGGACACTACCACAGCAACCGGGATTTACGTTATGACGGCATTCCGGGCGTACTGATGCGCAGCAACCTGCGCGACAAAGAAGGGAAACAGGGTTATGGCATCTATGAAGTAACCGGGGATTCCATCCGGGTATACACGCAACGTATCGGCGAGCCCAAGAAGCAGTGGACAGCATTCTCGCTGACTAAGCAGTATTACGACCGCAACGGAAAGGCAGAGAAATATCCCGACTTCTCGGTCAACAAGGAATATCCGCAAGTAAAGGAGCAATGGATGGTGCAGACGGGCGCAGGCATTTACTGCTCTTCCGCCGTAGAAAAAGATAAAGTGTTCGTAGGAGACGATATGGGACGGCTGACAGCCTACACCCTGAAAAACGGCAAAAAGCTATGGAGCTTTGAATCCGGCAAGCGCATTGTCGGTACTCCGGCCGTAAGCGAAGGTATCGTTGTATTCGGGTCTGCTGACCGCCACATCTACGGATTGAACGCCAAAGACGGCAGCCTGCTCTGGACGGTAAAAGCTGCCGAACCGGTACTCGGAGCCGTGACCATCGCAGACGGTACCGCCTACATCGGTGCCAGTGATGCCACTTTCCGCGCCATAGACATCCATACGGGAAAAGTAATCTGGGCCTACACCGGCGTGAAGGGCTACATCGAAACCAAGCCGTTGGTGACGGAAGACAAGGTCATCTTCGGCGCATGGGACAATACACTGTATGCCCTGAACAAGACTGACGGACGTGAGTTGTGGAAATGGACGGGCGGACTGACCCGCATGCACTTCTCTCCTGCCGCCGTATGGCCGGTAGCTGCCGACGGTAAAGTATTCATTACCGACCCGCAACGCGCCATGACCGCTATAGACATCCATACGGGCAATACCGTGTGGCGCACCTTCCAGTCCATGGTGCGCGAGACCATCGGACTTTCCGAAGACGGTGAACGTATCTATAGCAAAACGATGAACGACAGCATTGTTTGCTATGCAGCTCAAGGAGATACTCCGCGGGAGTTGTGGGCAACCAATATAGGTTTCGGTTATGAGCATGCCCCTCCATGCAAGTGGAAAAAGAGGGGGTAATGTTTGGCAGTACCAAAGAAGGACTTATCTTCGCACTGGAAGGAAAAACAGGCAAAGTACTGTGGAAACATAAAATAGGAAATTCACTCATCAGTACCGTAGTTCCGTTGAACGGCCACGAAGTTCTATTCACGGCAACCAGCGGGGAAGTGGGACTTCTGAGAATTAAAAATTGAGAATTAAAAATTAAAAGATATATCATGAATAAAATCAGTTGCTTTCTTCCCTACGCAGGAAAAGAACAAGTAGAAAAAACAGTGAATAGCCTACAGGCGACAGGACTTATAGAAGAAATCCGGTTAATCACGACCGATGCCACTCTGGAATCGCTCCCGGACTGCGAAATATTGTTTGTTGACATGCCCTACAGCAGTGCAACTCTCAAAGCTATTGCTAATGCAGCCAAGGGAGAATACACATTGCTTTATACCAAAGAGACTACGCTCGAAATGGGTATGTTTGCACTGGAACGTATGATACACATCCTTGAAGATTCAAGCGCCGGTATGGTATATGCCGACCACTACCAAATAGCAGACGGCAAGCAGAGCAACGCTCCGGTAATCGACTACCAATTCGGTTCCTTGAGGGATGACTTCAACTTTGGCTCCCTGCTCCTTTTCAACACCGAAAAACTAAAGGAAGCCGCCGGACACATGAAGTCTGACTACAACTTCGCCGGACTTTACGACCTGCGCTTGAAATTGAGCCAACATTCAGACTTGGTACATATCAACGAATACTTATACAGCGAGGTGGAAAACGATACCCGCAAGAGCGGCGAAAAGATTTTCGACTATGTAGACCCCAAAAACCGTGACCGCCAGATTGAGATGGAGCAGGCATGTACCGAACATCTGAAAGAAATCGGGGGGTATCTGGCACCGGAGTTCAAGAAGATTGAGTTCTCTGCCGGTAACTTTGAGTATGAAGCTTCGGTCATCATTCCGGTGCGCAACCGTATCCGTACCATCCGCGATGCCATCAAGTCGGTACTGATGCAGAAGACAGACTTCAAATATAATCTTATCATCATCGACAACCACTCCACAGACGGCACAACGGAAGCCATCGACGAATTCAAGGACGACGAACGCCTCATCCATCATCGTCCCCGAACGCAACGACCTCGGTATCGGCGGTTGCTGGAATGTAGGTGTACACCACCCCAAGTGTGGCAAGTTTGCCGTGCAGCTGGACAGCGACGACGTATACAAAGACGAAAACACACTCGCCATCATGGTACGTGCCTTCTACGAACAGAACTGCGCCATGGTGGTAGGCACCTATATGATGACGGACTTCAACATGAACATGATTGCTCCGGGCATCATCGACCACAAGGAATGGACTCCGGCAAACGGACGCAACAACGCCCTCCGCATCAACGGCCTGGGTGCCCCACGCGCCTTCTATACCCCGGTGCTGCGCGAAGTGAAAGTACCCAATACCAGCTATGGCGAAGATTATGCACTAGGACTGAACTTCTCCCGTCAATACCAGATAGGACGTGTGTACGACGTGGTCTACCTCTGCCGCCGTTGGGACGACAATTCCGACGCCTCACTGGATATTGTAAAAATGAACGGACACAACCTCTACAAAGATCGTATCCGTACTTGGGAACTCCAAGCACGCATAGCAATGAACAAGAAAAAGTGATTGCACACCGTAAATCATCAAATAACAGACAAGCTCATGAATCAAACGATACACAATCTTCTAACCGGACAACTGGCATCCTGGGAGACGGCACGCAACAATTATGCTGCCCTCTCCGGTGTGCGGGTGAAAGAGCTGAATGTAAACGGCATACCCTATAAGGTACAGTTCAACCCGGCACGCATCGTTTCCTCCGGTGCCAAGGTGGATGCCAAGTCCATTCAGGAACGAAAATGCTTTCTGTGCCCGGCAAACCTGCCACCGGTACAGAAAGGTATCCCATTTGGCGGGCACTACCATATTCTGGTGAATCCGTTCCCCATTTTCCCTCGCCACCTGACGATACCGGAACTGGCGCATACTCCCCAACGCATCGCTTCCCGCTTCACCGATGTGCTGGAGCTGGCCGAGGCGCTGACGGAATATACCATTTTCTACAACGGTCCCCGATGTGGCGCCTCCGCCCCCGACCATGCTCATTTCCAAGCAGGAAACAAAGGATTCATGCCTATCGAAAAAGACTGGCGCGGACAAGTTGCCGGAAAGATAGCCGATTATGGAAAGGCTACGCTATGGTATCTCAATGACGCTCCCCGTGCCACACTTGTGATTGAATCCATCTCCAAAGAGGACGCGGCAGACTTGTTCGACATCATTTACCGCTCTCTGGACGTGAAACCCGAGGAAGACGAACCGATGATGAACGTACTGGTCCTATACGAGGCCGACCGTTGGGTGGTCTTTGTCTTCCCGCGCGAGAAGCACCGTCCCACCTGCTACACCGCCGAGGGAGAAGCCAACCTATTGAGCAGTCCGGCGTCCGTTGACTTGGGAGGTGTCTTTATCACCCCCGTAGAAAAGGATTTCCTAAAAATCACTGCGGAAGATGTGGCACAGATATTAAGTGAAGTATGCCTCTCTGCCACAGACTTCCACAAGGTACGGCAGCGTATCAGGGAAAAAATATGACTTCTGAAATCCTAAAACTCTAATTTTAAAGAAATACCATTATGAAAGAGCCCAAAGTACAAGTAGGCATTCTGTTTGAACCGCAGATAGAATTCGTTTTGCTGAACCCGTATCGCATAGACGGAACGGAAGTCAGCGGCAAGCAGGTAGTGACCTACGACGAAGGCAAGATTCTCTGGAATGGCCGCCAGTATGACGAACTGCTGTTCGAACCGCAACACGAGCAGACCGATGCCTTCGAACTATTGGACGTTACCATCGGCATCAATTTCCATTGGGAGCGCAAAGAAGACCAGCGTTTTCTGGGTGCCCTCAAAATCATCGTTGAGAATGGAAAGCTCACCGGCATCAACGTCATCCATGTAGAAGATTATCTGACCAGCGTCATCTCCTCCGAGATGAGTGCCACCGCTTCTCTGGAGCTGCTCAAGGCACACGCTGTCATCTCCCGAAGCTGGCTACTGGCACAAATACAAAAGAATAAGGAAATCACCGAAGCCCAAGCTAACTACTCGGCCTTTACGCAGACCGACGAAGAGCTGATTCGCTGGTACGACCGAGAAGACCACACACGTTTCGATGTATGCGCCGACGACCATTGTCAACGCTACCAGGGCATTACACGTGCCTCTACCGATATTGTGAAACAAGCCATCTCCGCTACCCGCGGCCAGGTACTGACATCTGATGGTAAGATTTGCGACGCCCGTTTCTCCAAATGCTGCGGCGGTGCTTTCGAGGAGTTCCAATACTGCTGGGAAGACATCAAATACCCCTATCTTGCCCAACAACGAGACAGCAAAACGCACGCCACACTGCCCGATTTGACGCAGGAAGTCGAAGCGGACCGCTGGATTCGTACCTCCCCCGAAGCATTCTGCAACACCACCGACAAGAAAATCCTCTCACAGGTACTCAATAACTATGACCAGGAGACTACGGACTTCTATCGCTGGAAAGTGGAATATACCCAGGAAGAGCTTTCAGCCCTCATTCTGAAACGTTCAGGCATTGACTACGGACAAATCATCGACTTATCCCCATAGCCCGCGGAACCAGCGGACGCCTCTGGAAACTGAAGATTGTGGGAACCAAACGCACACTCACCATCGGCAAGGAACTGGAAATCCGCCGCACGCTCTCCACTTCACACCTCTACAGCTCTGCCTTCGTGGTAGACAAAGAGGAGTTGTCCGCCGAAGGCATTCCCGGACGCTTCATCCTCACCGGTGCCGGTTGGGGGCATGGTGTGGGACTTTGCCAAATAGGTGCAGCCGTGATGGGCGAGCAAGGGTATAAGTATGATGCAATACTGCTGCACTACTATATAGGTGCCAGCATTGACAAGCTGTATGAATAATCGAATAGAACACAATAAATCAATATCATGAACCATACAAAAAACATATCGCCATGGGCATGGGTACCCACCTTGTACTTTGCACAAGGCATTCCATATTTTATCGTAAACAACATCTCCGTGATGATGTTTACTAAAATGGGCGTACCGAACGGAGAAATGGCCTTGTTCACAAGCCTGCTCTATCTGCCATGGACTATCAAACCCTTCTGGAGCCCGTTTGTCGACATCATCAAGACCAAAAGATGGTGGACCCTTTCCATGCAGATTCTGATGTCTGTGGCATTCATCCTGCTGACGCTGTCCATTCCACGGCCGGACGAGGCGACTATGGCGGCCGGAACAACCCCCATCAGCATGTTCAGCATCACGCTGATGCTGTTCATCATCACGGCTTTTGCCTCTGCCACACACGACATTGCCGCCGACGGCTTCTACATGCTGGCACTGAAACAGAGTGACCAGGCAGCCTTCGTTGGCATCCGAAGCACGTTTTACCGGCTCGCCTCTATCTTCGGACAAGGCGTGCTCGTAGCCATTGCCGGCGCCATCGAACTGAGAACCGAAAACATTCCGCTGTCATGGACCATCACGATGCTGGTTACAGCCGTTCTGTTCAGCCTGGTGACGTTCTATCACCTCTTTGCAGTCCCCAAACCCGCTTCGGACAAGTCTACACTGGCAGCCGATGCCGCCACTGCAGGAGCCATATTCAGAGAATTCGGACGAACATTCGCCACCTATTTCACCAAACCAGGTGCATTGCTGGCCATCGTGTTCATGTTGCTGTACCGCCTGCCTGAGGCATTCCTCATCAAAATGTGTATGCCCTTCCTGGTGGCCTCCAAAGAATCGGGAGGTCTGGAACTCTCGACTGCAGAAGTAGGTATCGTATACGGCACCATCGGAGTCATATTCCTCACCCTGGGCGGTATTCTGGGAGGATTATTCGCATCACGCATCGGATTGAAAAAATCCATCTGGTGGATGGCAGGATGTATGACTCTACCATGCCTGACGTTTGTCTATCTTGCCATTGCCCAGCCCGACAATCTGTTTGCCATCTCAACCTCCATCGCCATCGAGCAATTTGGCTACGGCTTTGGTTTCACGGCCTACATGCTCTACATGATGTACTTCTCCGAAGGCGAATTCAAGACCTCCCACTATGCCATCTGTACCGCATTCATGGCACTGAGCATGATGATTCCAGGGATGTTTGCGGGATACATTCAGGAGGCTATCGGATATATCGACTTCTTCTGGTTGGTGATGATATGCTGTTTCGCCACGGTTGTTGTCACCATTTTTGCAGACAGAAGAATAGACCCGGAATATGGGAAAAAAGTGATTAATGTTTAATGATTAGCGATGAAAAAGATTATTATAATATCCTTGCTCTGCCTCCTCTGCGGAGGTGCGATGCAGGCACAGAAGATAAGAATAAAGACCGGCATCGAAGTACTGAAAGAACAGAATTTCCGATGCTTGGAAGGTAAACGTGTAGGGTTGATTACCAATCCGACGGGAGTGGACAACCGGATGAAGTCTACCATCGACATACTGCACGAGGCCCCGAACGTAAATCTTGTGGCACTCTATGGCCCCGAACACGGCGTACGCGGTGATGTGCACGCAGGCGACCATGTAACGGACATCAAAGACGCGACTACCGGACTGCCCGTATATTCGCTTTACGGAAAGACTCGCAAGGCCACACCGGATATGCTGAAAGACGTAGATGTATTGGTATATGACATCCAGGACATCGGTTGCCGTTCCTTTACCTACATCAGCACCATGGGACTGGCTATGGAAGCCGCTGCCGAAAACGGCAAGGAATTCATCGTGCTGGACCGGCCCAATCCTGTAGGCGGATTGAAAATTGAGGGTAACTTAGTTGAAGATGATTGCATTTCTTTTGTAAGCCAGTTTAAAATTCCGTACCTTTACGCTCTCACTTGCGGTGAGCTGGCACTGATGCTCAATGGCGAGAAGATGTTGAAGGATGGGGAACAATGCAATCTCCACGTAGTGAAGATGAAAGGCTGGAAACGCAAGATGGATTATACCCAAACCGGACTGCAATGGGTTCCTTCCTCTCCACACATTCCACATCCACATTCTGCATTCTTCTATCCCGTCAGCGGAATCCTGGGAGAGCTGGGATATATGTCCATTGGTGTGGGGTATACCATTCCGTTCCAGATGTTTGCCGCACCGTGGGTGGAAGCAGAGAAGCTGGCCGGAAACCTGAACCGTCTGAACGTACCGGGGGTTATCTTCAGACCGATGTACCTGAAACCGTTCTACAGTGTAGGCAAAGGCGAGTTGCTGCAAGGTGTGCAAGTGCACATCATGGATTTCGGCAAAGCACCGTTGAGCGACCTGCAATTCCTGGTCATGCAGGAAGTCGCCGCCCTCTATCCGGACCGTGCCGTGTTTGACCATGCCGACAAGGGACGTTTCTCGATGTTCGACAAGGTAAGTGGTTCGCGGCAGATACGCGAACGCTTTTCGAAGCGGAACCGTTGGGAAGATATACGCGACTACTGGTATAAGGATGCCGAAGACTTTCGTAAGTTGTCGAAAAAGTATTATTTATATAAATAGTTTTACAGACGAACAAAGAGGAAAGATAGCAATCATACTGAGGGTATCCCCATCAGCCCTGTTTATAGCCTACTTTGAAGAGAAATGATACGATAGTAAAAAACAGATATGAAAGAGCGCAGTTACATGGCTTTCCTGCAGGAAGCAAGCCAAATCATTCCGCAGGAAAGAATTTATACCGACGAACTTCGCCGGCTGGCTTGGGGTACGGATGCCGGTTTCTACCGCCTAATTCCTCAGATTGTAATCCGTTCAAAAGACGAGGACGAAGTTTCACAACTGTTGAAACTGGCTAGCCGCCACGAGTTACCAGTCACCTTCCGAGCGGCAGGAACCAGTTTGTCGGGACAAGCCATTAGTGACTCCATCCTCATCGTAGCCGGCAAGAATTGGGAAAAATACAGCATATCTGCCGACCATGAACAGATAACCCTCCAACCGGGCATCATCGGACAACGTGTGAACGAATTGCTGGCCCCCTACGGCCGCAAGTTTGCACCGGATCCCGCCTCGGTAAAAAGCGCCATGGTGGGCGGTATAGTCATGAACAATGCTTCCGGCATGAATTGCGGCACGCATGCCAACAGCGACAAAGTGCTTGTTTCCGCTCGCATCGTCCTAATGGACGGTACCCTGCTGGATACCGGAAATCCCGCCAGCCGCGCCTCCTTCGAAGTGACCCACCGCAACTTTATCCGCCGCATCTGCGCACTGCGTGACGAAATACGTACCAACGAAAAATTGGCTGAACGCATCCGTTACAAATATTCCATCAAAAACGTAACTGGGCTCAATCTGCTGCCTTTTGTCCGTTTTGATGACCCGTTCGAAATCATCGCCCACCTCATGGTAGGTTCCGAAGGTACATTGGCATTCCTTTCGGAAGTGACGATGAAGACCGAATATGACTATCCCTACAAAGCCTGTGCTATGCTCTACTTCAAGACCATAAAAGAAGCGAGCCGCGCTGTGGTAGCCATGAAGAAGCTGGTCGGCAAAACCGGTGAATGGACAGTAAAAGGGGCTGAAATGCTGGACTACAAGAGCCTTTCTTCCGTCAACGACCCCATATTCCTGAAATACAAAGGTGAAGTTGCCTCCTCCACCCTCCCCGACGTAGAGCCGGGCGACGAAACCGGGCTAACCGCAGTGCTAACTGAAACCAAAGCCCGTACCCCCGAAGAACTCCGACAAAACATATCCACCATCGAAACATGCCTGCAAGCCTTCACAACTTATATTCCGGTACGCTTCACTGACCGTCCGGAGGAATATTCCAAATTCTGGGCCATCCGTTCCGGCATCTTCCCCTCTGTAGGAGGTACCCGCCAGCCGGGAACCACTTGCCTCATCGAAGACATCGCCTTCCACATTGAAGACCTTCCGGAGCAACGGCAGAACTGCAACAGCTCATAGCCCGCCACGGATATAATGACGCCTGCATCTACGGCCATGCTCTCGAAGGCAACTACCACTTCATCATCAACCAATCCTTCAGTACCCAAGCAGAAGTGAAACGTTACGAAGATTTGATGAATGACATCAAGAACTTGGTAGTAGATAAATATGACGGTTCCCTGAAAGCCGAGCATGGTACGGGCCGGAATATGGCTCCCTTTGTCCGCCATGAATGGGGAGATGACGCCTACAAAGCCATGAAAGCCGTCAAAGAGCTGTTTGACCCACAAGGATTGCTAAACCCCGGTGTCATATTCAATGATGACCCGCAATGCCATATCAAGAACTTCAAGCCGCTGCCTTTATTAATGGAAAATGGAAAAGGAACAATTGACAATGACGCTGTACCCCATTCTCAATTATCAACTGTCTATTCTCAATTAAACAAGTGTATCGAGTGCGGTTTCTGCGAAGTCAACTGTCTCTCCTGCGGCTTTACCCTTTCCTCGCGCCAGCGCATCGTGTTGCAGCGCGAAATATCCCGGTTGAAACAAAGTGGTGAGGACCGACACGCCTTGCACTGCTCGAAAAGCAATACCGCTATCCCGGCAACCAGACTTGTGCCGGAGACGGTCTCTGCTCCATGTCGTGTCCGATGGGTATCAATACGGGTGACCTTACCCATATAATCCGCCAGGAAGCATTGCCCAAAGGCAGTCTGGGATACAAAACCGGAGACTTTGTCGCCAATCATTTCGCTGGTGTCAAGAGTACACTGCGTCCCGTATTGTCCTTAGCCAACTTCGGACATTCACTATTAGGGACAAAGGCGATGAGCAATATTACCAAAGGCTTGCACAATGCATTAGGCATACCTCTATGGACGCCGGCTATGCCAAAACCCCTCCGTCCTTATAATAAAGCAAAAGTAACTACTCCCCCTCCCTACGGAAAAGGGGGCAAGGAAAGAGAGGCCGTAGTTTATTTCCCCAGCTGCATCAACCAGACTATGGGTCTGGCCAAGAAGTCTCCCGTAGAGCAGCCATTGGTAAACAAAATGGTGTCTTTGTTACAAAAAGCCGATTACGAAATCATCTTCCCGAAAGACATGGACAAACTTTGCTGTGGCACCATTTGGGAAAGTAAAGGGATGCTGGACATTGCCGACCGCAAGACAGCCGAACTGGAG
>ENA-OQCF01000206-OQCF01000206.1-human-gut-metagenome-genome-assembly--contig:-NODE-206-length-22535-cov-2.816316_pt1 | contig 22535 bp, 31 predicted proteins | sample MGYA00242756_ERZ504573 | MGnify/ENA primary metagenome ERZ504573 (study PRJEB26092, sample SAMD00036240) | human gut metagenome | host: Homo sapiens | study: EMG produced TPA metagenomics assembly of... | reverse complement strand
CCTCCCTTACATGGGTTGCTGCTTTGCCCCCCTTACATCAATAGGACCCCCCGCCTTTTTTCTCTCTTTTGCAGGCGGGGGTCTTATTGTATTATTTTGCCAGCGCGGGGCCGGGGGAACAGACCCATACAAACAAAACCGGCACCCATGTGGCTCATTCCATGGGTGCCGGCCTTGCTTTGATTCGGTATGCCCTTGCAGGCGATAATGGCATTTTTGCGCGGCATGCTTGCGTGCCCGGTGGGCACTGCCGCAAATGAAACGGAGGCAATAAGGAGATTTGTGGGGATATGATGCAGCCGGAACGGAGGTCAATCAGCTGGCTGCGCGCCAGTTAGTGTTATCTAATCAGCAAAGATATAGTAGCATACTCCGGCGGGGGTTGTCAAGCAAAAGCAGGGAATTTGTTCAAAAAGTTTTGGAGGGGATGCAACACGATAAAAAAGGCACGCTGCCTGTTTGTGCGGGCAGCGTGCTGGATTTGCCTTAGTGCTGTTCCTGGTTTTCCGCTTGCAGCTGTTTGCGGAAAATAGCGCGGAAGATAAACCGGCTGAGCGGGCCGCAGTAGAACATCTGCCAGCAGAGCGCCATAGGGAAGTTGCAGCCCCAGGTATGCACCCATGTGCCAAAGCTGGGCTCCTTGAACAGCAGGGTAGCCACAAGGCTCATAACTGGGCACATGATGCAGACGATCATCAGGGAGATGGCATAGGTAATGAACTGCGGGCGGTCCGTGGGGCGCATAAAGGTGAACGCCAGGGCGGTGGCCAGCTTTTCGACCACAAAGAATTCCAGCACAAAGGCCACGGGCACCATAATGGGCATTTCGTGCAGAGCCATGCCAAAGGTAGCGTTGGTAACGCCGCCGGTGTTCAAGGCAACGTTATAAACGATCATGCCATACACCATGATGATGGCCATGACGATGGTAAATACGATTCTTTGCGGCAGTGTTTTGGGCATAGGAAAGTGCTCCTTTCTGAAATCAAGACCGCAGACAAAAAAGAAAGACAGCGAAACTTTCGTCTCGCTGTCTTTCCGTGCTGCGACTACCATTTATTGTGGCTATCATAGCACGTTTTGAAATTTTGTGTAATAGGGAAATTACAGATTCTCCGCCTTGCGCAGATTAAACAGATTTGATTGGATGCATTTGTGCAGGATGCGCATGGGGAAAACCGGAAGGGTTGGATGTTTTCAACAGGTGCGGGAAAAATTGTGGAAAAAGGAAGCGTTTTTTCAGTTGTGGCCGATTATTCAGGTTTCTCCACGGCGGGATGAGGGCATCCCGCCCTACAGCATGGTTGTGAGCAAATAAACAATCATTTTTTCACATCGTCCTATACAAATATTTTACGGCGCGGGGCATATGGTTGGCAATTTTCAGGCTCGTCCGGGACATTGAGGACGCCGTTCCCTACCGACAGCTTAAAAAGCTCGGCTCCAATTCCTAATTGCTAATTGCTAATGGCTAATTTGGTCTTACTTTTGCGGCACGCAAAAAGTGCCCGGCTGCTAGGCAGCCGGGCGTACGCTTATTGCAGGGAGTTAATGTACTCGTTCAGGGCCTCTTTCCAGGGGCGGGGCTGGGGCAGGTTGTCCAGGCGGAGCATTAGGTTATCCAGCACAGTGTAGCTAGGGGTGCTGCCAGCGTCCGCTGCGCGGATGGGGTGCAGCTCCAGTTTATCTTCCATATGGGCAGCTTTCAGGATGGCTTTGGCGAAGTCATAGCGGCTGCAGCGGCCTGGCACACGATATGGTAAATGCCCAGGGTATCATGGTCGATCAACTGCTCCACCGCGGCGGTCAGGTCATCGGCCGAGGTAGGGGAGGCAAAGCGATCCGTGGGAACGGCCAGCCAGGGGCATGTGGGGTCTGCGGCGGCGTTCAGCACGGTGGAAACAAAATCCCGCCCGATGCCGTACACCCAGGCGCTGCGCACGATCAGGTAGCGGTGGCACAGCGTGCGCACAAACTCTTCGCCCGCAAGCTTGCTTTTACCATACAGGCTTTCAGGGGCGGGGGCATCGAACTCATTATAGGGGTGGTGGCTCGCCTTGGCAAACACATCATCGGTGGAGAACTGCACCATCTTGCCCCCAGCGCATCGGCGGCAAGGGCCAGGTTGCGGGGGGCCAGGGCGTTGACGCGGTAAGCGCGGTCGGGGTCCGTCTCGCAGCCGTCCTCATCATTAAAGCCGGTGCAGTTGATGATGACATCCGGGCGGTTGGCATCCGCAAAGGCGCGGACTTCGGCGGGGACAGTCACATCCACTTCCGCCACATCGGTGGCGATCAGCTGGTATTTTTCGCAGTCAAGCCGTGTACACAGCGCCTGACCAAGATGGCCGTTGGCACCGCTGATCCAAACTTTGAGCATTGCTGTTTTCCTCCATCTGGAACGGGGCAGTAGAGCACCCCGGAATTCTTCTCATACGCAGTTTTATTATAGCCCTGCTGGCTGAGAAGTGCAATGCGTTTTGCCGGATTTGGCGAAAAAAAGCGGCGGGATCAGCCTGCATCCGTTACGGCAACATTGCTTACCAGGTTGTAGCTGGTTTTGGTGTTCCAGTCGCGGCGGATGACGGCTTCGGCGGTCAGGGCGGTGTTATCGTACAGGATGCTCCACTGGGTATTGCTGGTCACATCCTGCGGGTTGGGGGCCTGAGAGGCCGCCTGCAGGGCCTGCCAGGCAATTTCCCGGTCAATACTGCCTGCATTGGCATCCAGGATTTCCTCGATGGCATCATAGCGCTCCCGGCCATGGCCGTAAACGCCGTTGCGCTGGTTGGGCAGAACGTTATCCTTGTACATGACAAAGAAGTTGGTTACGCTGCGGCTGGGGGTAACGGTCAGGGGGCGGGCGGGGTCATTGCAGTCGTATTCCAGCACGCGGCCATCACCGGAAGCATCGGTGATATAGAAGTGGTAATCCCGCCCGCTGGAAGCGAACATATCATATTTGCTCAGCAGCTCTACAGCTTCGGCTGTGGTGGCGGCGCGGTCCAGCACCAGGCGGATGGCAAGGGTGGTAGCGATCATCGGCTTGCCGGTCTGCTGGTAGGTGGGGTCACTGTCCAGCGTGAGAACGGCGATAGAAACGCCTTTTTCATTCATGCCGTCCAGGCAGATGAACGGCGCGGTGAGGGTTGCCAGCTTTTTGGCCATGCTCGCGTCCGGCGTGTTGGCGTTGATGTTATCCAGTGCGGCAAAGGCGACCGAGGCGTAACCGTCCTTGGGGGTGCAGTAGACCAGCATGGCGGAGGTATCGTTCTTGAAATCATAGTTGCGGCCCATCAGGGTGTGGCCGTCCGTGCCTGGGTGCAGAACGCGCTGCAGCCAAAGTTTGGGGCTTTCATATGGATGGGCAGGTAGGGCAGGGCTTCGGCCAGGATGGCATTGATCATGCTCTGGTTATCGGTAATGCCGCGGTCGATCAAGCGGTCGAGATCATACGCATAGTCAATATCCATGCGGTAGAGGTTATAGTTTTCGTAATCGGTCAGTTTGCGGATGCTGTGGATGCTTTTGAGCCGGGTAAAGTACACCCCGCCGCCAACGGCGGCGGCGATGATGACCACGGCAACCAGAGCGGAAATGATCCATTGAATCGCTTTCATCTTTTTCTCCTATTCATGACGGGTTGGCGGACAAACGGGGGCGGTGCTGGCTGATTATGCTTTTACGGAATCCGGCAGCGGGAAGGAAAAACGCATGGCAAGCGCTTTGAACAGCTCCTGCATGACCTGCACGGCAATGGCGCGGATATCCAGCTTGGCGATAAAATCCAGCACCTGCTTTTGCTCTGCGGCGGGCACCGCGTAAGCGTTTAAACTCATGGAAAGGAAGCGGGCCAACTTTTTTTCCAGCGTAAAGTATTTATCGCACGGGCGGGACATATAGCCCCGCATTATACCCGCAGAGCCGATCTCCAGTTCATAGAAGTCGCTTTCGGTATAGCTGGGCAGGTAGGGGCCGAAAATGCGGTACAGTTCGCTGGAGGTGTGCTGGTAGATATACTCGGACGCTTCGGTGTGGCTGTAGGCTTCTAGGTAGATATCCCGCAGGTTCTCGTTCAGCTCGGTCAAAGCCAGCTGGATGCTGGTCTCCACCGCGTACACATAGACGGGCGGCAGCTTTTGGCCTGCGATCTGGCCCGCCATATCAAACTGACTGCCGAACATGAATTTGACCAGCTCCACCAGAACGCCATCCTTGGTGCGGAACACATTCTGGAAGGTACTGATGCTGACATCGGCTTCCTTGACAATTTCGGCAACAGTGGTACGGGTATAGCCTTTTTCCAGAAAGAACCGAACACAGGCCGTTAAAATGCGGCGCTTGGCGTCGGCGCTGTCATATCGTCTGGGCATTAGAATCACGCTTTCTGTATTGGTTTATATGCCAATTATAGCATTTGGATGCAGCGGGAACAAGTGGCCGGGATGGAGAAGATTTGGGCGGATATTTGGTGATATTGGATATCGGTTTTGATTGGGGTAACGTAACCAAAGGAGCCGCCGCAGATGCGGCAGCTCCTTTGGATTATGTAGACATTTCTTTTAGATATAATAGGATTTATTGCAGGCCCTTGTCCGGTACAATCCCAAAGGGCCGCCATCTCTTTTCCGGTTGGCGGGCGCACGATGTGCGCCCCTACGGGGAGCGCGCCAGATTACGGCTGATTTTTACGGCAAAACAAAAAGCCCGCACCCATACGGGTGCGGGCCAGAAAAGCTGAAAAGGTCAGAAATTACTTATTCTTCTCTTCATCCAGGCGGTCGAGCAGATCCCAGACACCGAGCATATACTGGATGCCGAGGGCACGGTCATACTTGCCGTAGCCGGGGCGGCAGTTGCCGGGGCCTTCCTCCCACAGCTGACGGCCGTGGTCGGGGCGGATATAGCCTCAAAGCCGTTGTCGTGGTAAGCGCGCAGGATCTCGATGATGCCGGTCTCACCGCAGCAATCGCGGTGGGCAGCCTCAGAGAAGTCACCGTTATCAAAGTGATGGATGTTGCGGATGTGAGCGAAAGCGATGCGGTCGCAGTGCTTGCGGACGATCTCGGCAACATTGTTGTTGGGGTTGGCGTTCAGGCTGCCGGAGCACAGAGTCAGGCAGTTGTACGGATCATCCACCATGGACAGGAAGCGGTCGATGCTCTCGGCGTCCACCAGCAGGCGGGGCAGGCCGAAGATATCCCATGGGGGATCGTCCATATGGATGGCCATCTTGATGTCGCACTCGCGGCAGGTGGGCATGAGGGCTTCCAGGAAGTACTTCAGATTCTCCCACAGCTTCTCCTTGGTGACAGGGGCATAGGCCTTAAACAGCTCGTCCAGCTTAGCCATACGCTCCGGCTCCCAGCCGGGGAAGGTCATGTGGTACTTCTCGGTGAAGTCCAGGATATACTTGGCCATAGCCTTGTAATCGTCCTTGATCATATCCTTCTGATAGAACAGGGCGGTGGAGCCATCACCGACAGGGTGAAACAGGTCAGTGCGGGTCCAGTCAAAGATAGGCATGAAGTTATAGCAGATAACCTTAACGCCAAACTTGGACAGGTTGCGGATGCACTGCTTGTAGTTTTCGATATACTGGTCGCGGGTAGCAGGCCGATCTTGATATCGTCATGGACGTTCACAGATTCAACAACGTCGCCGTTGAAGCCGTAAGCGTGGATCTGATCCATGACTTCCTTGATTTCGCTCTCTTCCCAGATCTCACCGGGCATTTTGTGGTGCAGAGCCCAAACGATGGTGCTGACACCGGGGATCTGCTTGATGTCGTTCAGTGTGATGGGGTCGTTGCCCTCACCATACCAACGCCAACCCATTTGCATAGGCATAAGTGTTTCCTCCTTGGTTGTTGTTTATATCGCAATCATCGGATTGAGAATCAATAAAGCAATCAGGCGTTGACAGCGTCATGCAGGGTCTTGCGGACAGCGCCGGGGCCTGCGATCTCAGCCTTGAAGTAAGCCTTGACCTTGTCGGCCAGAACGGTCTTGGTCAGGTCAGAGCCAAAGATGGAAGCATTGCTCAGGATGCTGTCCAGCTGGTCGGTGCAGCTGTCGGGAGCACCGAACTTGATGGTAGCCAGCTTAGCCTGCAGATCATCCTTCAGGGGGTCTGCAGAAACTTCGAATGCATTGCCGTTGTCATCAACAGCCAGCAGGTAACGCAGCCAGCCAGCAATGGCCAGCGGGATGGACACCAGGGTGTCAGGTCGCGGCCTTCAGCAACATAGCTCTTGATGGTCTCGCCAAAGCGGATGCCGACCTTCTGGGAAGTATCGGTAGCGATACGCTGCGGGGCGTCCGGCATGAACGGGTTGGGCAGGCGCTGCTCAACAACTTCATCGATGAATGCCTTGGGCTCCAGGATGCCGGGGTTGACCACAACGGGCAGACCTTCAACATAGCCCAGGCGCTTGATGAGGGCAACGATATCGGCATCCTTCATCTCGTCGCAGATCAGGGTGTAGCCCAGCATGCAGCCGTAAACGCTCATGGCGGTGTGCAGCGGGTTCAGGCAGGTGGTGACCTTCATGCGCTCGGTCTTGTTGACGGTGTCGCGGTCGGTCATATAGACGCCGGCCTTTTCCAGCGGGGGACGGCCATTGGGGAACTTGTCCTCAACAACCAGGTACTGCGGGCGCTCTGCGTTGACAAAGGCAGCAATGAAAGTGTTCTTGCTGGTAACGATGGGCTCCATATCCTCGATGTTATCCTTGACCAGCTGCTCTTCCACGATCTTGTGGGGGCGCGGGGTGATCTTGTCGATCATGGACCAGGGGAATGCGATCTTGCTCTCGTCTTCCAGGTAAGCGATGAAGTCCTGGCCGACATAGCCCTTTTCAGCCCATGCCTTGGCAACGGTCATCACGCTGGACTGCAACTTTTCGCCGTTGTGGGAGCAGTTGTCCATGCTGACAACAGCCAGCGGGGCAGCACCAGCCTGGAAACGCTCGAACAGCAGGGCAGCGACCATGCTCATGGCGTGGCGTGCGTGTGCCGGACCTTCGTCGATATCAGCCTGCACAACGGGCATCAGGCTGCCATCGGGACGGTACAGGGCATAGCCCTTCTCGGTGATGGTGAAGGAGATCATCTGCAGGCCGGGATCGGTGAAGATCTCCTTGAAGCGTGCCATCATGCAGCGTCAGAAGAATCAGCGCGCAGGCCCTCGGCAACAGAACCGATGATCTCGCGGCTGGTGGAGCCATCCGGGTTCAGGGTGACCATCATGGTCAGATTGTCGAACGGGGTGTAGATCTTATCAATGATGTCATAGTCAAAGGTATCGGCTGCAATGATGCCGCGGTCCTGCAGACCTTCGTTCAGCAGGCGCTGCTGGAGAGCTGCGATAAAGCCGCGGAAGATGTTGCCTGCGCCAAAGTGGACCCAAACCGGATGCTCCTTGGTTTTGGCAGTCATAGCGTCATGGTCAAAGGCGGGCAGCTTAACGCCCAGGGCTTCCCATTCAGCCTTCTGGTTCTTGATGGATGCAGCGTTCATTTTCATGGCGAAACACTCCTTCAGATTTTGTTTTGTGATATCTTCGATGGCCTTGCTTTGCAGCACGGCCGGTGTTGTTCATTCAAACCGTGGATAAGTATAACCCTTATTTTTTGCAAATTAAATTGGCGTAATTGCTTGAAAGATTGCAATTGCGTACTATGAAAGTGGAAAGAGAGATGACAGGATTATGGTAGAAAACAGCTTTCAACCCTTTACACGGCGGCAGACCATGATCCGCCGGGATTTTGAAATTTACCGCTACCGCTACATGGATGAAGTGGAGCTGCACCACCACGATTTTTATGAAATCTACATGCTTTTGCGCGGCAGTGTATCTTATACGGTCGAAAACCGCATCTTCCACATGCGCGCGGGGGATCTGATGCTGATCAGCCCGCTGGAGCTGCACCAAGCGCGGGTTGACAGCAATGATGAACCTTACGAGCGCATTGTGCTGTGGGTGGACCGCGGGTATCTGGAATCCCTTTCCAGCCCGCACACCAGCCTGACCCGCTGCTTTGACACCACGGTGCCCGGCCATACCAATCTGCTGCGCCTGCCCGGCCCCCGCAGCGCCGAGATGCGCCGTGAGCTGGACAAGCTGCGCAGCCTGCACATGCAGGAAAGTTATGGCAGCGACCTGCTGGCCGTTTGCAGCCTGGTGGAGCTGATGGTTGCCATCAATCAGAGCGCGGCGGACCGCAGCATGCAGAGCGCGCTTTCGGCCGATATGGCGTCTGACCGGGTGGTGGACGGGGTATTGAGCTACATCAACGAGCACTACAACGAAGCCCTGACGCTGGATGCGCTGGCAGAGCGCTTTTTTATCAGCAAGTACCATTTGCTGCGCAAGTTTGAAGCGCAGGTGGGCACCACGGTGCACCGGTATATCCTGCAAAAGCGGCTGCTGAACGCCAAGCAGCTTTTGGCCGGCGGGCTTGCCCCCAGTGAAGTCTGCACCTACTGCGGGTTTGGGGATTACGCCAACTTTTACCGCGCGTCGCGCGGAATACGGCACCACGCCCCGGCAGTATGTACAGAGTTTGCGTGGGTAAAGTTCAAAAAACTGTTGTTATTGGTATTATAGCATACCCTGCCAATGGCTACAATAGGCGATTTTGCGAAAATTTTGGCAGGCAGTGCAGCAGCCGTGCTGCACCGCTGCACGCAAGGTCAAGTTTTCACTTTCCTTTTGCGGCAAAATAGCGTACAATGGGGGCAGCTGTTTTTGGGGGTATCAGGTACACCTTAACAGCTAAGTCGGGAGGTGGGCAGATGAACCAGCCAGACCCACAGCGCCGCATTGCGGGCGGGGTCGAATATGAATTGACGCGCCGCCGGGTGCGCAACCTGAACATACGGGTCCGTACGGATGGCAGTGTAGCCGTCAGCGCGCCGCGCCGGGTCCCCTTGAGCAGTGTGGACGCTTTTGTGGCGGCGCATGCCGGATGGGTTGCCGCGGCGCAGGGCCGGATGGCGGTCCACATGGCAAACCGTGCGCCGAACCGCCGCTGCCGAGCAAAGCCATCGCCCTGCACCAGATGCAGGCACTATGTGCGCAGTATTACCCGCTGTTTGCCGCCACCTGCCCGCGCGGAGAAATGCCCCGCATAGCGGTGCGGGACATGAGCACCCGGTGGGGGAGCTGCTCCCTAAAAACAGGAACGCTGTGTTTTGCCCTGCGGCTGTGTGTGATGCCGCTGCCCGCGCAGGAGTATGTGGTGGTACACGAGTTTTGCCACTTTGCCCACCCCAACCACAGCCCGGCTTTCTGGGCCGCCGTGGCCAGGGTGATGCCGGACTATAAGGCACGGCAGGCGCTGCTGAAAGGGAGATAGGTACCTTTTATTATTTTCCATTCTCCTTATTTGGGATGCCGTGAATTAAAGAGTTTTGTGGGGCAGGGCGCCAGTGTCTTGTGTTCCGGGAAGATTCCCCGCACCTTACTGATAAGTACCCATTCATTTATTTTGAGCCGCCATTATTCTTTCATTTATTTCAAAATTCAAAATTTAATATCGAGGAGGCGCTCTGCATTTTGTCAGATTCCAAACGCTACTCCACGCTGGTGAACAACACCATCCTGTTTGCCATTTCCAACTTTGGCTCCAAAATCATCAGCCTGATTATTCAGCCATACCTGAGTTACGCGCTGGCCAGCCCGGATGTGATGGGTGTGACCAGCCTGATGCAGTCGGTGGCCAACCTGCTGATTCCGGTGGTCAGCCTGGGCGTCAGCTTTGCGGTGATCCGGTTTGGCCTGGACCGCAAGGTGGATAAATCCAGCGTATTCATGAACGGCCTTGCCACCATCCTGCTGGGCTTTGCCTTAATGGCGGTCTGCTGGCCGCTGGTGCGGCTGATCCCCAATGCGGCGGATTATCTGGTTCTGATTTACGCCTGTGTATTGATGAGCTGCCTGCGCACGCTCTGCACCCAGTTCATCCGTTCCCGCATGCTGAACCGTCTGGTTGCGGTGGATGGCGTTTTGACTTCCGCCACGCTGCTTGGGTTCTATTATCTGTTCCTGGATGTGCTGGATCTGGGCGCGAACGGCTACCTGCTTGCCATGGCCTGTTCGGATGCGCTTTCGGCAATCTTTGTTTTTATTGCCGGGCACTGCCATCAGTATTTCAGTTTCAAAAAGTTCAACAAAGCCCTTTGGAAGGACATGCTGCGTTATTGCATCCCCATGATCCCGGCTTCCATCAGCTTTTGGATCATCAACGCTTCGGACCTGTTCTATGTACAGGGCATGTGTGACGGCATTGACGGCAAAAGCAGCACCTGGTGGGTGGGCCTGCTGAAAGCCGGGTATTATCTGCCGCAGATCATTACCATTGTGGGGCAGATTTTTTATGAGGCATGGCAGCTTTCGGCTGTGACAGAGGAATCCGAGCGTTCGGCGTTCTTCAGCAAGGTGTTCCGGGTATATGCGGCGGTCATGTTCTGCTGTGTGGCGGGCGTCATCTGGCTGTGCCAGCCATGATGCACGTTTTCCGCGAGGATTACTTCCTTGGCTGGCAGTTTGTGCCGTTCCTGACACTGGCTTCCATGTGCACCTGCCTGAACAACTTCCTGAACAGCGTGTATGTGGTATACAAGCGGTCCACCAGTTCGTTCTACACCATGTTGGTAGGTGCCGTGGTTAATCTGGTTCTGAACTTTTTGTTCATCCGCTGGTTTGGGCCGTGGGGCGTTACGGTGGCAAGTTTCATCTCCCTGCTGATTGTTTTCCTGCTGCGTGCTTACTCCACCCACGGGCTGCTGGAGATCGACTTTCACCCCGCCTGGATGCTGCTGAACCTGGGGCTGATCTTTGTGGAGATTGCCATGCTGTTCAAGCTGGAGCACTGGGTGCTGCCGGTCACGGTGCTGACCTTTGCCATCTGCCTGCTGAACTTCCGCGAGGTGTTTGCCATGGTGGAAAAGCTGCTGGGCATGGTTCTGCACCGCCGCAAAAAATCAAATTAAGTTTTAAACAAGTTTTGTTTTTCTTGTTGAAAGATTGCCCGTGCGTTGTGCACGGGCTTTTTTCTTTTCCGTTTTGTGGGCGGGTTCTATTATATCGTGCCGCACTATGATATAATACGGGTGATAATTATTTTGGGGCTTTGGCCCGTGGCAGCCTAAAACGCCACCGTTATATTTTTAGGTAGGCAGGCGTACGATGTGCGCCCCCACGGTCTCTACAGGGTAAAAATAGCATTTTTGATTTACAAAATCATTATATTTTGGGCAATACCGCATAATTCTAAGTGCCGATACGGCGAGCGAGGTGCGGCAGATGCTAAGCCAAAAGCGCAGATAATACTGGATGCTGCAAAGGTGAGCGCCGCCAGTGGCGGAAACAGCGAACCGAAGCAGGGACAGCGGTCGCAGAGTGCGAGGGGCTTTTGCCCCCGAAGCACGATGCGGGTACCGCAACCCGACATTATCGAGCATTTTGGCAACGCAGATGCCGTGCCGCAGCCGCCGGAGCGGTGCTTGAGCGTTAGGCGGGAATTGTGCGGTATTGCCTCATAATTTTTTTCAAAAATATCTGCTCCCGCTGCAAAATACCGGGAGCATTTTTCGTATTAGTATACAGAAGCGCTTCCAACAAAGAAAGCGCGCCGGCAGATGAATGCGAAAGGAGGTGTGGGGCACTGAACCAAACAGATTTTACCCAGCTGATGCAGCAATACCAAAAACTGGTTTATACCGTTTGTTTGCAGTTTGTCCACAACCCCCACACCGCCGAGGATCTGACCCAGGATACCTTCCTTTCGGCATGGTCGTCCATTGACCGGTGCGAGCCCCAATATTATAAGCAATGGCTGGTGCGTGTGGCGGCCAACAAATGCAAGGACCACCTGAAAAGCTCCTGGGCGCGCAGGGTGGAGGCACAATCCGACGAAACGATGCCGGAACCACGCGGCACACCGCCGCCCGGCAGCGGCCTGCAAAGCGCAGAGCCGGACCCGCAGGATGAATTTATGCGCCAGACCGATGCCGCAGAGCTGGAAACGATGGTGCGCACCCTGCGCGAACCCTATGGCCGGGCCGCGGCCATGTATCTGCTGGACGGGCTGCCCGTGGCGGCCATAGCCCAAAAGCTGGGCCGCCCGGCGCCCACTGTTCAGAACCAGCTGTTCCGCGCAAAAGCGATCCTGCGCAAACAGATCATGGAAAGGAGGCAGGAATAATGGAACAGGCAATGTTTCCGCAAAACGAAAATAACACCCTATTTGATAACGAAGCCCTGTTTGATGCTGAAGGCCACCTGACGGATGAGGGGCTGCACGCCCTGCAGGAGAGCCGCCTGGATGAACTGGGCAGCCTGGAGGCCGCAGAGCACCTGACCTTCTGTGATTACTGCCTTGCCCGCTATACCGCCCTGATTGAATCGGCCCCCGAAAAGCTGAAACAGCCCATGCGGGACCTGATCCCCCAGGTGCAGGCCTGATGCGGCTGCGCAGCTTCCGCATTATGACAAACCGCTATGTTTCCACGGCTGCCGCCGTAATGCTGGCCTTTGCGCTGTGGCGGTTCGGGTTCTTTGGCGGCGTTGGTACGGTGCAAAAGCCCGTGCAGCAGCTGCCGGACGTTACCCCCAGAGTGACGGTAAGCCAGGCGCTTGGCGGTATGTTTGACAGCATGAGCAGCGGCCTGAGCAATATGTTCGACGGAATGCAGCTTACCATCAACAGTGGGCTGGCCCAGCTGGCCGACCCGGTTGTGCCCCGCAGCAACCCCACCAATAACGGCGGCAGCCCCGCCCACGGAGAGTGATACACTATGAAGAAAACGCATTTTTGACCTTTATTTTTGCCTGCATCCCCGGCGCAGGGCAGATGTATTACGGGTATATGAAGCGCGGTACCTCGCTGCTGGTCTACTTCTGCCTGTTCATCATGCTGGGCGCCATCATTTCCCCGCTGGTGGTGGGCGTCGCCGTGGTGTATATGTTCAGCTTTTTTGACACCTATGACCTCATCCGCTACCTGGTAGCAGGGGACCCCAAGCCGGATGGCTTCCTGCTCCCGCCGGACTGGCAGAATCAGCTCGGCGATGCCAAAACCAAAATGACCCCCAAAATGAACAAAATCATTGGCTGGTGCCTGCTGCTTACGGGTGCCTATGTGATGTATAACAGCGTGATCTGGCCGATCGTGGAAAGCATTTTTGTGCAGCTGGGCATTCATTGGAGTATGATTTACGCAATCAACGATGTAATCCCGTCCATTGTGGTAGCGGTGCTGCTGATTGCTTTTGGCGGCCGCCTGCTGGGCTTTGGCAAACATGCCCACCACAACGATACCGACGACCTGCCCCCGTACCAGGGCTGAACCGGCAAAGCAAGCAAATTTGAAAAGAAAATTGAAAGAAAGTGTAGGGCAGGGTGCAGCACAGCACCCCGCCTGGTAGCCTGCGGCCATTTGGAATAAAAACAGCGCCGCCCGATAGCCTGACAATGATTCAACAGACAAAAGAGAAAATGGTGATTAACTATGGAAAACAATTTTAACCAGAATACCCCTGTGCCGGAGAAACCGACCCAGGATACCTGCCAGGATGCCAGCCAGGAAACCACCGCGCAGGCCGCGCCCGAAACGGCCCCCAAGCCCCCGGTCAAAGTGCGGCGGGTGGGCACCTTCAGCCTTGGCCTGATGCTGGTTGCATCGGTGCCATCCAGCTGGCCCAGATTTTTATGCCGAATGTCAATGTGCTCAGCGTGGTAAAGTATGCCCCGATGGTGCTGATCGTTCTGGGCATTGAGGTGCTGATTTACGCCGCACGCCCCGATGTAAAGATCAAGTATGACGGCATTTCCATCTTCCTCTGCATTATCATCATGTTCACGGCGGGGGCTTCCGGTGCAGTGGCCGCAGTAGCCAGGCATTCACTCCCGAAAACGTGACCAAAGCGTGTTACCACCGAGGAACAGTACAAGAAGTCTGTTCAGAAGGCACTGAGCAATATCCCCAATGCCCATGATTTTGTACATGATTATTCCATCGATGTCAGCAGCGAGAGCTGGTTCATGGATATGCCGGTGGGTACGATGCACGCAACGGTGTACCTGACCATGAATTACGGTGCCCAGACCACCGCCGAAGAATTTGTGCGCGACTGCATGAAGGTAATGGATGCGGTAAATGCCACGGATATCCCGGTAGAATACTATCGCTTTGATGTGGACCAGAGCAACCTGACCGATGGCGAAGTGTGGAGTGTATGGCTGGATGAGTGGGAAATGCACGGCAACCTGCAAAACATTGCGGCCCATGTTGATACCGTGTACTATGTGGACGGCGATGCCTACACCAGCCTGGATGATGTGCCCAAAAAGGACGGCGATGAACTGTTGAACCGCTACATGGCCGCCTTTGGCACCAACCCGCTGACCGATTACCAAAATGAATACGGCACCGTTGAATTTGGTGATGAGCTGGAAGAGTACATGCAGAACCGCGTGGAAAACGAAGCCGGCCAGGACCTGACGGACACTGACAACGCTGGGGAAACCGCAGCCAGTGAGGAAACACCCGCAGCGCAGGACGATGTGACGATGGAAGCCACTGAACCCGCAGCGGGCGCTGCGGAAGCTGCCTCTGAAAATGCAAACTGACATTTGAACAAAAATAATATATTTGTGCAATTTCGTTAAAAACGACGGAAAAGTTGACCAGATTTTTACGCCCCGCATACGCGGGGCTTGTTGTTTTTGCCTGCCTGAAATGCTACAATACCAATAAGGGCAATTTTGCCCTGTAAATGCGGCCTGCCCGGCGGCGGGATGCAAAATCAGGAGGTACCCCATGCTTAAAGGCTATACCAAGCAGGAAATCAGTTGGATGATGTACGACTGGGCCAACAGCGCCCATTCCGTTATCATTGTAACGCTGCTCCCCATCTTTTTTGACACGGTTGCGGGCTATACGGCGGACAGTGTTTCCAGCATGTCCACCTGGGGCTATGCAACCAGCATCGCCATGCTGATCGTGGCGCTGGCCGCTCCGTTCCTGGGCGTGTTTGGCGATATCCGCGGTATGCGCAAAAAGCTGTTCAGCTTTTTCATGCTGCTGGGCGTTGCAGCCTGCGCGGGCATGCGTTTACGCCTGTGATGGATTTTACCTCCGGCCCGGTGGCAGCAGGCAAGGTGGCCAGTCTGATCCTGGTTTTGTACATCGTCAGCGTCATTGGTTTTGATGCTTCCGCCATCTATTACGATGCCTTTTTGACCGATGTTACCACCGAGGACCGCATGGATAAAGTTTCTACCATGGGGTACGGCCTGGGTTACATCGGCGGCTCCACCATTCCGCTGCTTATTTTTCTGATCATGAACCTGGTTGGCGTGCCCATGCTGACCTGCCTGGCGTTTGTGTTTGGCCTGACCGCTGTGTGGTGGCTGGCGTTCAGCTTGCCGCTGCTGAAAAACTGCGAGCAGACCTCTGGCAAGCCGTATGAAAAGGGCGATGTTGCCCGCAGCATTAAGGGCGTTGGTACCACCATCAAGGAGATCATTGCCAACAAGCCGATGCTGATCTATATTCTTTCGTATTTCTTCTATATTGACGGCGTGCACACCGTCATCAGCATGGCAACCACCTATGGCACCAACCTGGGCCTGGATTCCACAGGCATGATGCTGGCGTTGCTGCTGGTGCAGATTCTGGGCCTGCCGTTCTGCCTGCTTTACATCAAGTGCAGCGAAAAGTTCGGTGCCCGCACCATGGTGGGCTTTGGCATCTGCGTGTATATGTTCATCTGCATCTTTGCGTTCTTTATGAACAGCCTGTGGCAGTTCTGGGTGCTGGCTGTGCTGTGCGCCACCAGCCAGGGCGGCATTCAGGCGCTGTCCCGCTCCATGTACGGCAAGCTGATTCCGGATAAGGACCGCTCCGGCGAGTTCTTCGGCTTCTTCGATATCTTTGGTAAGTTCAGCTCCATCATGGGCCGGCTTTGGTCGGCGTTGTCAGCAGTGTGGTGGCAAATGGAATGCTGGGGGCCCAGGGGCTGACCGCTCAGACCGCAACGGCGGAGCAGATCAATGCTATCAACGCCCAGTCCAGCCATTACGGCATTTTGTCCATCATTATTATCATCATTGTGGGCGCGGTGCTGTACTTCGCTTTTTGCCCAAAGCAGAGCACGCCAAGCAGTAAATTTGACAAGATATTCGATTCGCATTACAATATAGGGGTATATTCTGTTCAGGTACACCTGGGGAATATACCCCTTTTTAAGGTATATCTGAAAACAAAGAAAATGACGGATATTTCGCAAACACAGACAGGATTTAAGGCAAAGAGCCGCAGGAATTCTTTGTGGATTCCAAGAGTTTTTAACGCAAAATCCTGCTGCGTTTGTAGAAACAGAATATATTTTCGACGTTTCAGAGACACCTTAGGGCTATCTCAAAAGGAAGTGACCCCCCCTATGCCGGAAGGCTACACCCATGTGCGCATCGCCCAAAAGGCCGCGCATGCCATCCATTATAAATTGCAATGCCCCGCAGCGTTTGCCGCTGGTGCCAATGGGCCGGACAGCTTTTTCTGCTATGAAGTGTGGAAAAAGGGCCAAAACCGCACCTATAACCTGCCGCTGCTTGGCAACCGTATGCACGAGGATAAGACCGGCGCCTTTCTGCTGGCCCTGCTGCACCACACCCACACCCAGGCGCAGATCGAGTATACGCTGGGCTTTTTGTGCCACTATGCGGCGGATACCGTTATGCACCCTTACGTTGTGTTCGTCAGCAGCCCCGGCCAGCCCTACGGCATGAAAGGCGGCCACGGCTACTTTGAAATTGCGCTGGATTCCACCCTGCATGCCGAGGATACCGGCGTTTCGGAGGTCCCGGCGGATGATTCCAGCCCGGTGCCGGTCGGGCAGGACCTGGCGGAAATTGCCGCATTGCTGCACCAGTGTATTCTGGAGGTATATGGGCAGGATATCAGCGTGGAAGCCTGGCGGACAGCTTTTATTACACCTACCGCCTGCGCCGCCTTTTCACCAGCCGCCACGGCGTGCGGCGGGCGTTCTATTGGGTGCTGGAGCTGTTTTTTGGCGGGCGCGGGTTCATCACCGGGCATGTATCCCCGGCACACCTCAAGCTGAACCTGCCGGAGGATTGGACTGACCCCGCCACCGGCGAAGAGCGCCACGGCGGTGCCTTTGCCCTGCTGAAGGATGCCCAGCACCGCTGCGAGCTGTTTATGACGGCCGCCCTTGGCCACTGGATGGGCAAGCTGGACGAGGAAATTCTGGAAAAGACCCTTGGCAGCATGAGCTACATCACCGGTACCGAAACCGAGCAAAGCAAAAGCCAACAAGCGCCGGATGCGGAACAGGCAGGCGAAACCGCCTGACATCCCCGCGCCCGACCTTTGCGGATAGATTATTACAACACGAAAGGAACTAACACCTATGGTTCGTATTACGATGCAGAACGGCAAAACCATTGACATTGAACTGGATGCTACCGCAGCACCGATCACCTGCGAAAACTTTTTGAAACTGGTCAATCAGGGCTTTTATAACGGCCTGACTTTCCACCGCGTCATCCCCGGCTTTATGATCCAGGGCGGCGACCCGTCCGGCAACGGCACCGGCGGCCCCGGCTGGCACATCAAGGGCGAGTTCCTGCAGAACGGCGTGAACAACCCCATCAAGCACACCCGCGGCGTGATCAGCATGGCCCGCGCTATGGACCCCAACTCTGCCGGCAGCCAGTTCTTCATCATGCACCAGGATGCTCCGCATCTGGATGGCCAGTATGCTGCATTTGGCCATGTTGTCAGCGGCATGGACGCTGTGGATGAAATCGCCGCAGCTGCCACTGACTGGAACGATAAGCCCCGCACCCCGGTCGTGATGGAAAAGGTCGAAGTTATCGGCTGACATCCTGCCGTAAAATTGTAACAAAAAGCGCATGTGCTGTTCCCGAACCGGGAAAGATGCACATGCGCTTTTGCGTTATGGATAACCGTTTTTCAAAAACAGCAGGGGAGCCGCTTACCCAAAGATGGAGCCCACGTTGCCCAGGAAAGATGCCACGCTGTTCAACTGCTGCTGCAGCTGGGCCACTGCGTCCATGGTGGCGGGCAGCTTGGCCATCACATCGTTCAGGGCGTCCACATCGATCTGGCTCAGCTTATCGGCAACGTCGGGCAGGGTCTGCATCATGCTGTCCAGCTGTTCGGTGTCCAGCTTGGCAAGGCTGTCCTGCAAGGTGCCGGCAATCTCGTTCACCTGGGCGCAGGTGGTGATCACCTGGTTATACGCCGTGTTGAACCGCAGCAGCAGCCCGCCATAATCAGGCAGAGCACCACCACAATGGCAATAGCGGCCCACAGCAGCCGCTTTTGGCTGCGCAGCAGGGCGCGGTTTTGCTGATCCTGCAATTCCAGCTGCGCTTCCACGCGGTCCAGCTGGTGCTTCAGGTCCAGGGCGTCCACCTTGCCGTCACCGGTTTCATCGTCAGTGGCATTCAGGGCGGCTACTTTGGTGTTCAGGGCATCGTCCATCTGTTTGTTCAGCTTTTCCATGGGGCAAAACTCCTCTCTTGTGTGGGCTGCATGCGGCATGCTTTGGTTACTGTGGGGCTTTCATCTCAAACCAGAAGGTGGAACCTTTGCCGACCGTACTGTTTACCCCAAAGGGGAAATCATGCTGCTGCAAAATGGCCTTGGTGATGGAAAGCCCCAACCCGGTACCGTCTTGCCGGCATCCTGGCGGGCGCGATAGTAGCGGTCGAACAGGTGCGGCAGTTCCTCCGGCGGGATGCCGGGGCCGTGGTCTTCCACTTCCACCCGGCAACCGCCGTTTGGCATGGGGATGGCCCGCAGCACAAACACACCGTCCGCACCCATATGGTGGTGGCGTTGCCAACAGGTTGTGCAGCACCCGTTCCATCATGCGGGGTCGGCGCGTACCATGCATTCCTTGTTGGCTTCCAGCTGCAGCGTCCAGCCATTCTGCTCGCACACGGCGTCATAGCGGCCCGCGACCTCAAAGCAAAGCTGGCTCATGTCAAAATCAACGGGGTTAAGCTTTTCTGCACCGCTGGAAACTTTGCTCAGCTCCATCACGCTGTTTACCAGCGCGCTCAGGCGGTCAGTTTCGTCCACAATAATGCTGCACTGTTCGGTACGCTTGGCCTTGTCATCGCCGGTAATATCGCGCACCGTTTCGGCATAGCCCTTAATCAGGGTCAGCGGGGTGCGCAGGTCATGGCTGACATTAGCCAGGATATCTTTTTCCAGCTGGGCGGAGCGTTTGACTTCCTGCGCCATGTGGTTGAACTCCCGGCCCAGCAGGCCCAGCTCATCATTGCGGACTACCGGCACCTGAACATCATAGTTGCCGTCGGCAATCTCGCGGGCACCCTCCGAAAGCTGGCGCATCGGGCGGGTGAACCACCGGCTGAACAGCGCCGCCACCAACAGGTTGAGCGCAATCAAAAAGATGGCAACCGGGATCAGCACACTGCGCATGACCTCGGCGGCTGTTTCAATCTGTGCCAGGCTGGCGGATACGATCACACCGTAACTGCCGTCTTTGGTCAGGCAGCCCACCAGCATCTGCCGGTTGCCGCCGGATTCAATAATTTTGTACAGCGAACCCTCATTGTACAGGGCATGGCGGGCCAGGATGGCGGTTCGGGTGTCTGGGGTATATACCGTCATGTTATCGCCGAAAGTGGCCATGCTGTTGTGTAAAATGCAGGGGTAAAGCCCCTCCAAAAACTGCACGCTGCGGCAGGTGTTATCGCTGATATCAATGCAGCAGTTGTCCACATTGATCACGCCGTTTTCCAGTGCGGTTTTCAGGTTGGACCAGAACGTTTCGTTCTGCAGCGTCAGGGAACCATAATCCCGGCTGGAAATCTGGCCCCCGGCGGAATCAATCATTCCGGCGATCACGCTGGATTCGCGTTCCAGCCGCTTTTGAATGTTGCGGTTGTACATGGGCTGCAGGCCATAGGTGATCAGCCCCACACCAGCCCAAGGGTCAGCACAGTAATACCGCACAAAAACAGCATCAGCTGGCCCTGCACCCCCGGCGCCCAGCATGGGTGTGCGGTGCGCTGCCCGGTTGCTTTGGTTTACGCAAAATCGCGGCCCCCTAACGTTACTGTGCGGTATCGGGGTCAAACTTGTACCCCACGCCCCACACGGTAACAATATAGCCGCGGCAGCTGCCAAGGTGGCTGCGCAACATTTTAACATGGGTATCTACCGTGCGGTCCTCGCCATAATAGTCATAGTTCCACACTTTTTGCAAAATTTTCTCGCGGGAAAGGGCAATGCCCTTGTTGTTGACCAGAAACACCAGCAGGTCAAACTCTTTGGGGGTCAGCGGGGCTTCCTGCCCGGCCACCTTAACGCTGTGGCTGGCGGTGTCGATCACCAGATTCCCAAAGGTATACACATTACCCTCGGCAACCGGGGCGGGCATGGTGCGGGCCAGTACGGCCTTCACGCGGGCAACCAGCTCCCGCGGCTGAACGGCTTTACCACATAGTCATCCGCGCCGCCCTCCAGCCCGGCCAGTTTGTCATATTCTTCGCTGCGGGCGGTCAGCATGATCACCGGTGTCATGATCTTGCGGGTGCGCATCTCGCGCAGGCAGGTCATGCCATCCATAAACGGCATCATAATATCAAGGATCACCAGGTCAATGCCGCCGTTTGCCAGCTCGGCCAGCGCCTGTGTGCCGTCCCCGGCTTCGGCACAGGTAAAGCCCGCGTACTGCAGGTGCTCGCGGATCAAATCCCGAATGCGCGGTTCATCGTCAACGATCAATACTCTTGCCATTTCTAATCCACCTCATCTGGGCGCAAATCACCCTTGAGTTACTATTACTATACCATAATAGCGGCGAACCGTGGAGAATTTGTGAAAACTTTTTAAGCTTTTTTCAAATTTTTATCCGCCACGGTCTATTACGCAAACTGTACCGCAATTTTGCTCCGCCAGCTCTTGCAAGCCCGCGGGCAATGCGCTACAATACGGATGCAATGCCCGGTACATATTTTACAACGTGCGCCGGATGAAAAAAAGGAAGTTGATCGCATGTTCTGGTTGATTTTGCTGATTGTTGTGGCGGCACTGTGCGCGCTGGTGCTGTTTTTGGTGGCTCCCGCCGCTGGCCGCAAGGAGCTGCGCACCCCCTTTGCGGGCCGCAATTTTGCCCACCGCGGCTATTTTGGCAAGGATCAGCGCCCGCCGGAAAACAGCCTGCCCGCCTTTGCCGCCGCCGTGCAAAACGGATACGGCATGGAGATGGATGTGCAGTTCAGCAGCGACCGTAAGCTGCTGGTGTTCCATGATGATACCCTGACCCGCATGACCGGCACCAAAGGCTGGGTGCGGGATTACCCCTATGACCAGATATGCCAGATGCCGCTGAAAGGTAGCGCCGAGCACGCCCCGCTGTTCAGTGAGTTTTTGCAGACAGTGGACGGCAAAACCCCGCTGATTATCGAGATCAAGAGCCGCCATGAATATACCGGCGAATATCTGGACGCCTGTGCCACGCCACGCTGGACGGCCTGAAAGGCTACAACGGCCCCTATTGCATTGAAAGCTTTGACCCCCGCGTGGTCATGCGCATCCGTAAATTTGCGCCGCAGGTACTGCGTGGCCAGCTGGTGGATAGTTACCGTGCTTACCGTAAGGAAGGCGCGAACCCCATCCATGCGTTTGTCATCAGCCACTGCTTTGGCAACTTTATGGCCCGGCCGGACTTTATTGCCTGGTGCCCGGACAAACAGAACTGGGCCGTGCGGCTGTGCGCCCGCCTTGGTGCCATGATGGTTATGTGGACCGCCCTGCCGGAGCATGACCAGGCCGCGCTGGAAAAACAGTACGATGCCGTCATCTTCCAGTGGTACCACCCGGAAGTCAAGTACAAATAAGAACCGCGGTTCTAAATACAGCAGCCCCCTCATATCGTTGCGTAAAAGCATTGCAACGTTTTTGAGGGGGCTGCATTTATGTTTTTATTTACAGTTACCAAACCTGGTCTGCGGCAGGCGGGGGCGCTTGCCCTTTGCGCTGTCTGCCTGGCTGGCACGGTTACGGCGGCGGTGCGCTTGGCGGGCAAAAGCGTGGCTGCCAGCGCTACAGTGCAAACCACAATTGAAAATACCCAGGATATCGGCACCTACTTTACCGGCTACGGTTTTGAGGTGGACTTGAGCACCGCCGCGGTGGATAAAGTGAAGATCCCCAAAAAGTGGGACGACAGCTTTACTGCCTTTAACCAGGTGGTGGGGGAAAGCGGCCTGACCCTGGCGGACTATAAGGGAAAAACGGTGGAAAAATGGACGGTACTCTGCCCGGCGCGCTCAGATGGCGCAACAGACACCTACTGTGTGCTGCTGGTATATAAAGCAAAGCCGGTTGGCGCCTACCTGCTGGAAAAGCCCTCCGGCGAGGTGAGCGGCCTGATTACCGCGGCCCAAACGCTGCCGAAGCCGAACAGCAGGCCGCCGAAACCAGCGCCGCCCTGCCGG
>ENA-OQCF01000203-OQCF01000203.1-human-gut-metagenome-genome-assembly--contig:-NODE-203-length-22746-cov-30.011185_pt1 | contig 22746 bp, 28 predicted proteins | sample MGYA00242756_ERZ504573 | MGnify/ENA primary metagenome ERZ504573 (study PRJEB26092, sample SAMD00036240) | human gut metagenome | host: Homo sapiens | study: EMG produced TPA metagenomics assembly of... | reverse complement strand
CCGCCGCTCCTGGCCATGCACGGATCCGTCCGGCCGGCCACCCGCCCCAAGGCGCAGGAGCGGCCTGCGGCAGGCGACTCGTGACAAACGTGCGTTATCGGATCTGATTGGCGTACGTTCCGCCGATGCCGTCGGCGAAATCAGCCAGACTCACCCGGGATCAGCCGCGATTGTCGTTCACCATTGGGCATGCCTTGGCCGTGATATTGCTGCTGATCGTCGCCCTTGGCATCAGCTTGGCATTGCTGGTCCAACAGTCGATGAATATGGCCATGCTGTCTCAACCGACCGCCATGCAGACCACGGGCGGCTCCGCTGGAGATCAGACGATGCCATCGCAGAACACCACGGACGAGAAACGCACGGATCCGCAGCAGTCGGAGCATTCCGATGCCACAGCGAACCCCGAATCGGATACCACGCAATCTCCGCACATGCAGACGGACGGCAGCGATGCCGGCGCTTCCACGCATGGTCTCATCAACCTCAACACGGCTACCGCTGAGGAATTGCAATCCATCAAAGGTATTGGGCCGGTTACCGCTCAGCGGATCATTGATCATCGCACGGCGATTGGCGGGTATACATCAGTCGATCAGCTGCTGGATGTCAAAGGCATCGGCTCCAAGACGTTGGAGACCATGCGAGGGCAGGTGACGGTCGGATGAGCAGGGATTGGATACTGCGCGAGCAGGGGAGCCGCGATTGGAGGATGCTGCCGATCGCCATAGTGATGTGGGCGGCGAGTCTGGGAGCGCACGCATTATTCGCATGGAGGATGTCTGATGGACTCGGCACTGGTCAGGCAAAGGCCGATGCCGGAGCTGGCATTGACGTCACCATAATCGGCATGGAATGGCCTGTCACACGAATATTGCCTATAACAGTGGCGTCATGTGCTGCCGTGGCGGCGATGATCGTGGTGTCTTTCCGCCTGCGGATCCGGTGGACGGGAACATTGACCGTATGCGTTGCGGTGGCGTGCATCGGCAGTATGACGGCAATCGCGTCGGACACCATTGCCTGGCATGATCCTGCCTCCGCACAAGCTCGCCAATCCAGTTCATACCACGAAGTCATGGCCACGGTGACGACGCCCGTGATCGCTTCGGACCAACGCACATACGATTGTCAGACGGACATACGGCTGAGCGGCATCACTGTGGATGGTACGGATGTACGTTCCACGGTCGCCGTGCGTGTATACGCCGACGAATCGTATTGTGGGCAGTTGCGTCGAGGCGCGGTCCATCTGCTGACAGGCGTATTGCAGCAAGCGCGATATGGACGCATACCACTATGGCTGCTCTTGGAAGGAAAACAGCCGGTAGCACAGGTGCGGGCTCCGCCGTGGCATCTCGCCGCGATTGCGCATGTGCAGGAGGCGTTTTTCACCGTGACCGAACAATTGTCCGATCAGGGGCGTGTGTTGGTGCCGGGATTGACGATGGGTGTGCTTGGCCAGGATTATATCGGCGGCGAGACCGGTCCGATGCCGGTCAACAGCACGTATGCGCAAACGTTGGAGAATCAGTTCCGCCAGTCCGGCATCATGCACCTCATGGCCGTATCCGGCGGCCACTTTGTACTGGTGGCGGGATTGGTGCGCCGGTTATGCATGTGGATGCTGCTTGATCGGCGGCTGACGGCGTTGCTGGTCTCTGGAGTATATGTGCTGCTGGCATTGGCGATGTTCCCCAGTGATTCGGTCACCCGCGCGTTCATCATGGGATTGATAGGTGCGTTGACGTATGCGATGGGGCGGCGTACGCAAGCGTTGAGCGCCCTGTGCTGGACGGTAATCGGTGTATTGGCGGTGAATCCGGATATGTCGGCCAGCTACGGATTCGCCTTGTCTTCGGCCGCCGTACTGGGTATCGTGCTGTTTGCGGGGCGGCTGGCCGGTGCCTTTGAGCGAGCGATGCCGCACGGCATCGCCGAAATGATGGCGATGACCGTGGCCGCGCAGTTGTTCACCCTGCCGATTCAGGTGTTGATGGAACCGGAGTTGCCGTTGCTGTCCGTGCCGGCGAACCTGTTGGTGTCGCCGTTTGTGGGATTGGCCACGATGGCGGGATTGATGGCATTGGCCTGCGCATGGTGCGAGCCATGGCTGGCCGGCGTATTCGCGTGGATATCGTCATGGGGCACGCTGGTGATGGAACGGGTGGCGTTGTGGCTGGGTGGCAGCACGATGGCCGTCATCCCATGGAAAGACGGCGTTACGGGTGCCGTGCTGATTGTGGCGGTGGAAATCGGTATCGGCATGCTACTGGTGTTCGTCAGCCGTTGCCTCCAGCATGTCCGTCGTTATGAGGCCGGAATGCCTGGCGTGCGCTTCGGTTCCGCTTGGCATGTCCGCCTCAGTCTCTGGTGCGAGGAGACGAGACGTCTCTTTACGCGGCGGCAAGCCGAATAGCCAATGCGGTATTCGGTGCAGCAACCATCGCAATAGCCAGCCGAACCTATGCGATAGGCCGCGCGGCATAAACCATCAGCCGGCAAAACTGCGATACAGTTGAGACCAGTTCAACCAGCTGCATGAAGGAGTGCCGGCGATGATGTTGTCTCATAATCCGATAGTCGAACCATTTGCATTGGCCCACGCCACCATCGTCACCGGAGATAAAGCCGGAACCATACTGCGTAACATGACGATCGTGGTCGGAGCGACGGACGTATCGAACAGGTTGCACCCAGCATCGAAACCAGTATCCCAGCCGAATACCACTATCTTGACGGCACCGGCAAAATCGTGATGCCGGGGCTGATCAATGCGCATACCCATCTGTTCTCCCAAGGCAAGCCGCTCAATCCGAAGCTGGCGACGCCAAAGGCCAACGTATGGTCGCCACATTCGCGCATTCGCCATTGGGCAAGCGTACATGGCCGCAACCGTAAAACACAACGCCACAACATTGCTGGAATCCGGCGTTACGACGATCCGCACGCTTGGCGACGTGGGATATGAAGTCGTGACATTACGCGATCAGATTGATGCAGGCCAAATCCTCGGACCGCGTATCTTGGCGTCCGGACCGCTGATGGCGATTCCCGAAGGCCATGGCGCCCCGCTTATCGCACTGACCAGCGGCACCCCGGAAGAGGCGCGTACCGCAGTCGCGCAGAATCTCAAGGCTGGCGTCAACGCCATCAAAATCGCCGCGACCGGCGGCGTAACCGATGCACAGGAAATCGGCGAGGCCGGCAGCCCGCAGATGAGCGTGGAACAGATGCGGGCGATTTGCGATGAGGCGCATCAGTATGGTGTTATTGTCGGCGCGCACGCGCAAAGCCCGGAAGGCGTGCGGCGTTCGCTGCTGGCCGGCGTCGATACCATCGAACACGGTAGCGTGCTCGACGACGAATTGATCGGCATGTTCCGGCACAATCCGAATGCGTTGCGCGGATACTCGGCATTGATTCCGACACTGTCCGCCGGCCTGCCATTGACCTTGCTTGGACAGGACGTGACCGGCATCACCGACATCCAATTGGAGAATTCCAAAAACGTGGTCGGAGGCATGGTTTCAGGTGCTCGTCAGGCGCACGAGGCCGGATTGATGATAGGCGTCGGCACCGATACAGGCATGACATTCGTGCCGCAGTACGCCACATGGCGTGAGCTGGAGCTGCTGGTCGCATATGCCGGTTTCAGTCCGGCTGAGGCCCTGCACGCAGCCACTGCCGTCAACGCCTCCATTCTCGGCGTCGATGCCGAGACCGGTTCTTTGGAAGTCGGCAAATCCGCTGATTTGCTTGTGCTGAATGCCAATCCGCTGGACGACCTGCGCGCGTTGGAACACCCGGCATTGGTCATCGCGGCCGGTCACCCGGTATGGCGTCCCGGTCCCAAGCGTTTCGCGGATATCGACGCCCTGTTGGATGAGGCATACGCCTAATCGCGGGGTGCTGCCGGGCCGTTATGCCGGCAGGTCATTGTCCAACCTGTGTGGCGAGATGGGGGCATGGCGAAAACAGCAGCGAACGTACCGGTAACCGTGGTGCCCGGAGGCGACTCGTATTTGAACGACGCGCGCACCAAGGCACTGTGCGCACAAGCGTTGAAGGCGCGACCCGACGCCGAACTCATCGAGCTCGACGCCACATCGGCCGACCAATATGCCTTCGATGAAGCCGTCAGCCCATCGTTGCTTTCCGACGTTGCCGTGGTCAAACTCGTCAACCTGCAGAATGCCGACGAAAAGCTCGCCGAAGCTCTGGTGACGTACACCAAGCAGGCCGCCAAGGATCCGAACGGCTCCAGCGTGGTGATCTGCCAGCACGAGGGCGGCGTCAAAGGGCGCAAGATCATCGACCAACTGGTGAAAGCCGGCGCTCGCAAAGAGGACGTGCCGGATTTGAAGAAACCGGATGCCCAACTCAATTTCGTACTCGGAGAATTCGAGAAACGCGGTCGTAGAGTCGAACCGATGGCCGCGCAGCAGCTGGTATCCGTGCTCGGCGGCAAAACCGGCGAACTCGCCGCCATGTGCGAGCAATTGTGTTTCGACTTTGACGATAATCCGATGGGGCTCGACTGTGTCAACCAGTATTTGACCGCCAATCCGCAGGTCACCGGTTTTGCCGTGGCAGACAAGGCCGTGGAAGGCAAAACCGCCGAAGCCATCGTCATGATGCGTGCAGCTGTGGAACAAGGGACCGATCCCATCGCGTTGATCGGCGCGTTGGGCATGAAGCTCCGTACCATTGCCAAAGCCTCGGCGGTCCGGGCCGGCACGATTTCACAGGCCGAAGCGAAAACCAATCCGTGGGTGCTGAAGAATGCGATGCGCCAACTTGGCGGCTGGACTTCGGCAGGACTCGCGCATTGCATCCGTATGCTCGCCTGGGCGGATGAGCAAAGCAAAACGAACGGCGGCGACCCGGTATATGCGCTGGAACGCTGCATTGAAGACATCAGTCATAAAGGTCGGTAAAAGTCGATAAAGGGGTATTTATGAGCGAACACACTATTGCGGCTCCCACCAGCGAGGCCATGCAGGAGCTCGGCCGCCGCGTGGCCGGAATGGTACACGGCGGCGATGTATTGCTGCTCTCAGGCCCTCTTGGTGCCGGCAAAACCACATTCGCCCAAGGCTTCGGGGCGGGGCTGGACATTACCGAACCCATCGTGTCTCCTACATTCACCATTGCCCGCGAACTTGACGGGCATTTCGCCGACGGCACTCCGGCTCATCTGGTGCATGTGGATGCCTACCGTCTGGGCGGCTCAGCCTATGCGCCGGGGCAGGACGCATCGGGCGTTTGTTGGACGAGCTGGAATCGCTGGGATTGGACGAAGAACTTGAAGACCCCGGCGAGAACACGGTGGTGCTTATGGAGTGGGGCGAACAAATGGCCACCGCCTTGGCTCCAGAACGACTTGAAATCCATATCGATCGACCTCTCGATTCCTCCGATGTCGCATCCGCTGGATCAGACGGCGAACTCACCAGCAACGGCACTCGTACCGTCGCATTCGTCCCAGTCGGCAAGCGATGGGCCGCGTTCGACCTGCAATAAGCCATGCGCCCATAGACTCCTCGATGTACACTCTCTAGAGGCTTTACGACTAGGAGGATTCATGGGTTGCACGTTGGTGATTGACACCTCATTCGGTTCGACGGTCGGCATTGTGGGGCGCGAGCCCATTGTAGAGACCGATTCGCGCACCCATGTGGAGAAACTGCAGGTCAATATCGCGCGCGCGGTCGAGGAGGCCGGCCTGACTCCTGCCGATATCGAGGAGATCGTCGTGGGCATCGGCCCGGCGCCATTCACCGGCCTGCGCGCCGGCATCGTGGCCGCCAAGGCGTTGGCCTTCGCCACCGGGGCCAAGCTCGTCGGACAGAACGTACTCGACCCGCAAGGCGAGATGATGAACTTCGTGCTGGGTGACAGCGCCATGTTCGACGGCATCGATTTCCTGGCCGACGTGCCGCGCTTGAGTTCGCGCCAATCGGATGGTGACGTCCCGGACGCCGAGGCCAAGGAACACGAACTCGACCGCCACGTCACGCTGTGCGTCAACGATGCGCGCCGCAAGCAGCTGTACTTCTCGCTCAACCACGCAGCATCAGCCTGCCGGACGAGGACGCCGCCGAACGACGCTGGATCGAGATGGATATCGACTACCCGGAGCATATCGTCGAACGGGTGAACGCGGCGCTCGCGGAACACGGCGAACGCGACGGCGTCAGCTATGTGGTGGATGTGACCGGCCACGGCGCGGCCAAATACGCATCCGTCTGGCAGGGACTGCGTGCGCTGGGCTCCGTGGTGGACGGATCGGTATTGGATGCCGGGAAAGCCGGGATCGCCGTCTTTGCGACCACCGCGTTGAGCCACGAACTGCGCGGCGACCAGGTCGTGCCGATCGAACCGTTGTACCTGCGCCGGCCGGACGCCGAAGTACCGAACCCACTGAAGCACGTGCTCGGCCATGCCGGTGCCGATAAGGCGTGAAGTGGGTTGTGGTCCGATGATTGTTGACATCACTGCCGTAAGTCGTGATCTTGCGGTTCGTTCCATCGCACAGTTGGAAGGCGAACTGTTCGGCCGCGGCGCATGGAATGCGAACATGGTGCGAGAGGAACTGGACGCACCGGCCCGCACGTATCTGCTGGATGTGCTGGGAGAGGCGGAACAGGCTGTTGTCCGCGGCTACGCCGGCTTCTGGTACGACGGCGAGGACGCCGAGCTCATGACCATCGGCGTGGGCAAGGCATACCAGCGGCAAGGCATCGCCGCTGCGTTGCTTCAGGTACTGGTCGACGAGGCGAAACGTCAGGGCGCCTCGCGCATGCTGCTCGAAGTGCGTGTGGATAACGACCCTGCGCTGGCCCTGTATCAGCGGTTCGGATTCGAACGCATGGGATTGCGCAAACGCTACTACCAGCCCGAAGGCATCGACGCATACACCATGAGCTTGGACCTGAAACCTAGGGTCGTGGGCTTTGCCGCCCCGCAGACGGCATCGGCGGACATTGAAGACATCACCAGCAAGCAAACGGAGAAGAACGGAGAAGCACGATGAGCGAACCGGTTGTACTGGGTATTGAATCCACCTGCGACGAAACCGCAGCCGCCATCGTACGCGGCCGCGAACTGCTCTCCAACGTCGTGGCCTCATCCATGGAGGAACACGCGCGATACGGCGGCGTGATCCCCGAAATCGCCTCCCGCGCGCACGCCGAGGCCTTCGTGCCATGCGTGTCCAAGCGCTCGTCGACGCGAACATGACGTTGGCGGATGTGGACGCCATCGCCGTGTCCGCCGGTCCCGGACTGGCCGGTTGCCTGGCCGTGGGCGTGTCCGGCGCCAAGGCGCTGGCCTGGGCTGCGAACAAGCCGATTTACGGCATCAACCATGTGATCGGGCACATCGCCGTCACTCAGCTGCAGTTCGGCCCGTTCCCCAAGGACACGCTGGCTCTGATCGTCTCCGGCGGCCACACCTCGCTGCTGCACGTGGAAGACATGCCGCGCAAAATCGATGTGGTGGGCACCACGCTGGATGACGCGGCGGGGGAGTGCTTCGACAAGGTCGCCCGCCTGCTCGGCTTCCCGTATCCGGGCGGCCCGCACATCGACCGCCACGGCCAGAACGGCGACCCGCACGCCATCAAGGTGCCGATGGGTCTGACCCAAGGCAAGGCCGGTGCCGCGCACCCGTATGATTTCAGTTTCTCCGGTGTCAAGACCGCCGTGGCCGTTGGGTGGAAAGCGAGCAGGCCGCCGGCCATGAGATTCCGGTGGACGACGTGTGCGCATCCCTGGCCGATTCCGTGGCCACCGTGCTGGCCCGTAAGGCCATGCGCGGCTGCCGGCAGTACGATTCCAACACGCTGATCGTGGGCGGCGGCTTCTCCGCCAACTCGCAGCTGCGCGCCAAACTGCTCGAATTCGGCGAGAACTACGGCGTCGACGTCCGTATCCCGCAAATCAAGCTCTGCACCGACAACGGTGCCATGGTCGCCATGCTCGGCGTGAACCTGGTCGAAGCGGCGTGGCCCCCAGCGCCCCCGACTTCCCGATTGACTCCGCCATGCCCCTGACCAAGGTCTCGATGTAAGATTTGCGCGGTATTCCCAAACTGATACTGGGAATACCGTGCCTCTCATCGGTGAATTGACAGTGACCTGTCTGCCTGATGTGAGTAGTGGTGAGGTCTTCGCCATGGATTTCCCGGTTGATGATGGGGTGTCGTGTCTGGCCACCAATACGATGAAAATAAAAAAGCCTCGGAGAACCGAGGCTTTCGATGGCTCCTGCGACTGGGCTTGAACCAGTGACCGTCCGATTAACAGTCGGATGCTCTGCCAACTGAGCTACGCAGGAATATTCAATTTTCATCCCGACCGGAGTTACCCGTTCAGGTGAGCTCCTGCGACTGGGCTTGAACCAGTGACCGTCCGATATACGGTTCTGGCTCGCAGCCGTAGGGCTTTTTGCAACAGGAGTAGACAATACACCAGCCTTGCTGTTCCTTCAAATCGGCGTGTCATCGCGCATGTTCGCCTTGCAGCTGGTTTTCCGAAGAGCATCGGCCCGAAACGCGCAATAGTATTCCTTGGGAAGTGATGAAGAAGTCACTTCCCTTTTCTATGCGCTTAAGGAGCCCCATGAGGTATTGGAACGACAACAGGAAGAGCTGCGAACACGTCGAGCCACGGGAGGATTGGAAAGAATCCATTGAGAAATGGATCGACTGGATGGACGCCATCGGACGCACGAACGACACCCTGCGCACCCGCTGGTACCAGATCGTTCGATTCTCCAAAGCCGTCGATAAAAGCATCACCGACGTGACCGAAGACGACCTCATATTCTACCTAGCCGGCATGGGAACCGAAGGCAGACGCGGAGTACGCAGCTGCGTCAAGGTCTTCTACCAATGGAGCATGAAGCGAGGGCTCGCCCGCCGCAATCCGGCGGACGAAGTGCCCACCGTGCCCATGACCCTTCCGTCCGGCTGCATCTGTCCCGAGGAGAACATCGAACAAGGACTCGCATCACCCGACGAGAACGCGCGGCTGGCCGTCATGCTGGGCGCGTTCTGCGGCCTGCGCCGCATCGAAATGACCAGAATCAACCTGAAGACCGATCTGGAGGAGAACGCCGAGGGCATGGTGCTCCACGTCCACGGCAAGGGCAACAAGGAGCGGATGCTTCCCGTGCCGGCAAGACTTGCGGCGGCATTGCGGAAACGCACCGGCGTGTGGCTGTTCCCCGGAGACGTGCAGGGACACTGCGGCGTCGATTACGTGGCGAAGAGGATCAAGACGGTAACCGGATACCCGTCGCACAGCCTGCGCCGTAGGTTCGCCACATGCGTCTACTACAGGAACGGCTGCAACATCGTGCTTGTCAGCCGTATGCTGGGGCACGCCAACATCGCCACCACCATGCGTTACATCGGCCTCGTGCAGGACGAAATGCGCAACGCCGTGGAATCCACCACCCGCACCGACATGAGACTGACCATGCCCATGAACCAGGTCGTCGGAACAGCCGGCAGCGTCGCCACCTATTCCCTTAGCACCGCGAGGATCGGATGAACAAACGGTATACGCCAACATGCTTCTTTGCGCATATTGGCGCATACCAACACCGCTCACCGAGTGTTCCCGAGACTGGAAAGCGGCAACGCGGCTATGTCTATCCCCAGCGCATCGGCTGCGGAGAACACCGCTTCAATCGGGGCTTCGCCCCGCTGGAGCAGAGCATCGGCAAACCGGGGACCGATACCGGCCTGGGAGGCAAGGTCGTCGGCGTTCCAGGAATGGTTCGCGGTCTCTTCACGGAAGGCGGCTGCGATATCCGATTCGGTGCGGGCGAAAAGAGTCCGGCGTTCACGCGGCGCTTGGAAACGGCTGAGGTAACGCGCGTACTCCAATTGCGCCTTTGTCGGCTCAGGCAAGTTATAGTCCAGATTCGACATCGCAGACCTCCTTAGCGTTCAGCGGGTTGGACTGGAGTCGTTCGACGCACCGAAAATAGGGAATCCGGGAACCGCATCGGCCGACGATGGAGTGCCTGGAGTGCCGTACAACGTCCCGATCTGTTCGATCGCCCATGCGCTCCAACGTGGGGATTCGACCGTGGATGTCATCAGGCCGGCGGGGAGGAACCGGCGCATCTCGTCGGCGAAGGCATCCGAGCCGATCACATCGGCGACCCCCGCCACGCGATCAGCACGGTCTGCCCAAAGTCCTTCTTCGCCGTAATCAGATGATTTCAATTCCGCAAGCTCCATCGCCCGTCGGGAATCGACGTCGCCTCTCGACGCCAACCAGCACATGTCCCACAGGTCGCGTCGCCGCAGGTGCGATGCGCAGGCATAGGAGAGCAGCTTGTCGGCAAGAATCTCGGTGGGGCTTTCCACATCGAGGATGATCTGACCCGACAAGGCCGGGAACATCGGATAGTTGACCAAGGCGGGACGATGCTGCGGCTCGTACGCGGGAATCGATGCCACCTCCAGCTTGATTGTCTGGCTCGGCAGATCCTTGCGCTGACCGGCCGTGCGAATCGCTATACGCCATCTGCGCGTCAGCCCATCGGCGTCGGGTCTCGGCTCCTTGACCCGGACCGTCACATCATCGCCCATCCCCGAGAGCGAATCGGAGATGCAGGAGCCAAGCCCTTTAAGGGTGTCCATGTCGAACGAGGTGCCGCCGGCAAAATCAAGGTCCTCGCTGTACCTTGGGGACCGTGGCACAGGCGCAGACTCGTGCCGCCCTGGAACACCAGCGAGGAGAAGAAACCCTCGCGCATCATGCATCCAGGATTCGATAATGCAGAAGTTCCTTCTCGACCACGGGAAGCAGATTGCCCATGCCCTCGCCCCCGGCCAAGACGATCCCGGCCGCCATAGCCTTGTAGTCATAGGTGCCGTCAGCTCCAGTCATCATCGTCCTCCAATTCGTCCATGTCCACCAGATCGAGGTTGCGTCCGACGGCCTTCAGGTCACGATACGCCCACTGTTTCGACGCGAGCGGCGTCAGTCCGTCATCGCGGGCGATCAGGTTCGGCAGGATGCGACTCCAGCTGAGCTTGCAGTGCGTGAACTCGATCACCCCGTACGCGGTGCGGAACTCGCCCTCACGGCCCGTGGTCATGAACGTGACCCTATCCACCGGAATCTGGCTGATCACGTTCCAGCGCGACAGAGCGCTTTCGAGGCTTTCCCACACCAGCTCGCCGGAACGCAACCGCTTTGCGACCTGATGAAGTGTCCCCTCGCCGAGATGGGAGGAATACGCGAACACGTAGACGCCACGGGCGGCACGGACCAACGCCTTCGCCGATACCAGGCTGGACAGGGTTCGGTTCAGTTTCTGCCCCTGCTCACCCAGCACGACGGCCAGTTCGTTCTTGCAATACACGTAGCACGAGTACTTGGCATCCATCTCGCGCAGCTGATCAATCGCCTCGCTCCTCTTCATGCATATAAGTGTACATGAATATATGTAAAAACGCATATTCATGTACACCTATCACAATCCTGAAGCGTTCCAATCAGAGGGAACGCCCTCGTGCCGGACCGTCTTCGAGACCAATCCCGTCGATGGCGTTTTCCGAGAAAGGGTTCTCTCTTAATCTGCCGACGATTTCCGCTACGGCGCGCTCTTCCTGATCAACGCATTGGACAAGCTGGGAAATGAACGGCTTGGGATCGCCGTCAACCTGCCATGCTTCCAGACTTTTCCCATAGCTGCGGCCGGCATCATGTTTGATTGCTACGGGCCGGTAGCCGGCAGCCATGAGCATGAGATTCAGAATCTGTCGCCCGGTTCGTCCGTTGCCGTCCGTGAATGGATGGATGTTCTCGAACATCGCGTGGAATCCGGCAGCTTTGAGGATCGGGTGGTCTTTGGAACCGTTCACCGCGTCCACGAGCGCTTCCATGTCCTCGTAGATTTCAAGTGGGTCGGCGGTCTTCACTCGGGTGGCGGTGATCCTTGCCTGGTAGCCGTAGGGGCGGAACCGACCCCTGAGCGCGGGCTGCATGTCCAATGCGGTGACTTCATGCAGCTTTTGGATCATCTCGACACTCAGCGTCCGCTCCTCTTCAGCGAATCGTTCCGCATAGGCCATGCCATCCGCAACGCCACGGGCAGCGAAGATGTATCTTGCCGGCGAGTCGGTCGGCACGAACTCGCCCTCCAACACCAGTTCGGTGTCCTCAAGCGTCAGCGTGGATCCCTCGATCGCGTTGGAGTTGTAGACATAGCGGGCCATCCATTCCTTACGGTAATCCTCAAGCGCTGACTGCTCCACCCCATCCAAAGGAAACATCTGCCTGAACCGTTCTCGGGCGGCATCGGAACGACGAAGCAAGTCGGACACCTCCGCGTCCCGCTCCAGAGAGTCCAAGAGAGGAGGAAGGTTTCGGATTTTCTCAGTCAGCGCTGGATTCGGCATATCGGCTCCTTAATCGATGCTTCCATAAGTCTACAAGCGCAGGCGCGTCACATGGACAGTCCGACGATTTTCTTGCCTTCGAGAAAGTCCTGGAAAAAGGCCGTGGAATCATCGTTGTCGTCCGATGATTCCATGGCCCTTATCCGTGTCGTTTCTTACGTTCACCGGGTCATGCCGTATGACGATGACTGTTCGAGGTTCAACGGGTCGGCCGGATCGCATGCGCCGGCGGAAAGCTCGTCTTTTTCTTGTTTCGCCGGTGTCGGTTCGGGCATCGCGGCGAGCTTGTCGAACGTGTTGAGGAACGCGCCTATCTCGCGGTCGCTGCTGATGGGGTCCATGCCCCTGGCCTTCGTCAGGGCGCGTATGAAGTCGAGGTGATTGTCCGCGAACGCGCCGAAACGTTCGAAATCACCGCCCTTGATGCCGGTCGTGTCCTGCTCGTACAGGCTCGTATATTCGTCGCCCATGCGTTCGGCGAAGTCCCTCACCCTGGCATCGATGTCCCATTCGATGGGCGGGCATCCGAACGCGAGTTCCACGTACCGGGGCTCCACGGCCAGGCCCCGATCGGTTTTCAGGTCGTTCCAGAAGCGGTCCACGGATTCCTTGCCGCCGTCGTAGTGGCGGCCTGCGGCGTCGAACGGTTCGCCAGCCCATGACTGCTCGTAGGATTCCAATGCCTCGCATCCCTGGTCGGTGAGCTGGCGTATCTCCACCTCCACACTGCCGTCGTGGTGGTGGCCGCGCATCTTCAGGATTCCGTTCTCGTCCCAGATGTGGTCGATCTCGCAGTCCTTGAACGGGGAATCATCGCCGTTCATCAGATCATCGAAGGTCTCGAACGAGGATATGCCCGTGCGTTCGCCGTCCCATCGGCCTATGCTTCCGAACGCGATCAGCGGGTTGCCTCCCATCGGGTTCCTGTACGAGGAGAGCGCCGACTGGGATCCATTGAAGAAATCACGCAGAGCGCCGGTCTCCATCCTGTAATCGGTTTGACGGGATTCGTCCGCGAAGGCATCGAACGTGATCGACGTGCCGCTCTCCTCGTACAGCCGCCACAGGCTGTCGGCGCGGGTGCTGTGTTCACGGTAATACGGGTCCCCGTGTTGCGGGTCGTAGTCGTCAGCGTTGTAGATGTACCGTTTGCGGGGTTCGGGATCCCGAATCTCGTCGATCCAATTCATGTCCATCGTGTGCTCCTTGGTTCTGTTCGTCGTTGCCGTACGGCGTCAGCGGCCGTGTGTCGTTTCCATGCCGTCATCCAACGCGAGGCCGAGCCCTGCGGTCTCAAGAGACGTTTCCTGTGGGTCGGCCCAGCCGACGGCGAGGTCCAGCGCGCCGCGCAACGCCTGGCCGGAAAGCCGGTACGTCCAGGAATCGTTTGCCTCGTAAGGGAAGGATTCGCCGGACACGATGCCGCGCTCGTCATGCAGGCTCACGTCGAACGCTCCGGGTTTGGCCGTGATCAGCGCATGACGGGCGGAACCGGGAGCCGAGACCTCCAGCGCCTTTCTGCCGTCGGGAGACCCGGTGGCGGTGAATTTGATATCGGGGTGGTGCGCGAGGCTATAGGAAGCGTTGGACTCACACGCCAGCGGGACCGTATCTCCCAGCCCGCTGTCTGCGGCCAGCTGCTGTGGGCTGTAATCCATGCCCTGCGTGTAGTCGATGGGCTGCGCGTCGGTGTAGAAGCATCCGCCGCCATCGTCCGCGTCGATCAGGTCGCCCACGAGCCGGTCCAGGCGTGCGGGGTCGTCCCATGCGCTCACGAGTCTGGCGGGTTCGGCCTGGTTCTTCCATGCCATGTAGCGGTCGCGTTGGTCGCCGCAGATGCCGTCGAATGATTCCTGGGAGATGAACGTGCCGCCGTCCAATTGGTAGCATTCCCCGTCCGGGTCCAACGCGCGCTCCTTGAACTCCTTTTCGGCGGCGGCGTACAGGCGCTTGTCGAGCGGTTCCATGGCCGCGTCGATGCCCGCCATCATCTCGTCCACGTGTTGCCGCATGTCGGGCTGGCTCGTTTTCCACCATGCCTGCAAGTCGGCGAGCACGTCGGCGGCGTTCTCCCGTTCGCACACGTCGAGCAGGTCATCGTCGTAATTTTCCACCGTCCAGGAGTAGAAATCCCAGTCACTCGAACCGGTCAGGCGTTCGATGCCCTTCATGCGGCGGAAGTCCATCAACCCGCCGCCGTGCTCGCGCACGATGCCCGCCAACGGCAGATCGGCCTCGTCCATCAGGCCTTTCCAGTATTCGGGGACATTCCCGTTCTCCATGTCGTTCTCCTTTCCGAACGCCTTTTCGATCACGAGCGGGTCTCGTGGGTCAACAGTGCGGTCGATCCGCAGTATCTCGGGCATGACCGCCTCGCTTTCACGGCCGATGACGAACGTGCCGATACCGGCCTTGACGCGATGCTCGGGAAGCCTTCCCGAACCGTCGCACATCACCGCCGGCCGGAACAGCGAATCCCCGTAGGCGAGCGTCACCGTGTCGCCCGGCCTGGCGAGAACCCGTTCGACGGCCATGCGCGAAAGGCCATGCGCGTCGAGACGGCCGGAACGCCAATCGTTGGCCTCGGCTGCTGTCAGGGTGAAGGAAACGGAACGCCCTTCCTGGGCCGAGGTCACGTCGAGCCTGACCGGCTGCATGGCCTCGAAACCGATCCAGATGCCTTCCGGCGTCCTGTCCGGGGCTTTCACGTCAATGTCCGTGAACCCGTATTCGGTCAGCACGTCCGTGACCCTGATCCTGAGCGCGTTGTCGGGAGGCAGATCAGGGCGTTCATTGGGAATCGGGAGCGAGGACGCCTCGAACCACACGTCCTCGCTCGGATCGGTGTCGAAGCCGCCGTCCGCGTCGGAATACGCCATGTGGACGCCGAACTCCAATTCCTTGGCATCGACGGAAGAGACCAGAATCGCGTTCCCCCACACGAGATCGCGCGCGTTCCTGCGCAGGATGGATTGCATGTCGGGCTTGGCGGGATTCCCGGCCGCGAGCAGGTCGCGGTTCACACCCTCCATGTCAAAAGGCGTCAAGGCCATCTCGCTCGCCCTTTCTCACTTGGAAAGGCCGGAACCGGCCGTGTCGGTCATGTTCAGCGGGTCCGAGGGGTCGCACGCCTGCGCGCGTTCCGTGAACGAGGTGACGGCACCGGGCAAAACGTATCCCAGATCAAGGTCGATCGGGCTCATGCCGTCTCTTCGCCGACGGATGCTGCGGGCACTGCGCCCATGGTCTCGCGCAGCACGTCCACGGCGTCGCCAGTAGCGGCGCGCGCGTCGATGATCCGGTGCATCGTGTCCTCAAGCGCGGCATGGATATCGGTGGAACCCTCCTCCACGATGCACTGGTATGAGGGGGCTCCCCAGTTCGTGCCGGTGCCGGAAATCGTGTAGTCCGCGATGCGTTCGCCCGGCTGGACGAGCGAGGCGAGGTCGAACGCGGCCGGCGAACCGGTCTTCGCGTCGAAATCATCCAGCCATTCGACCTCCTCGGCGATCTCCTCGCGCGAGTACCGGCCGTCGATATCGCTCGGCCAGTCCGCGTCCTCCAGATAGCCGTTGTCGCCAAGCGACACATCGCCGTCGAGCTTGAGGTCCCGGCCGTACATCTCCATATCGATCAGATAGCCGAGCCCCGTATCGAACATGGACCACACGGCATCCGATGCCCACCCATGGTTCACGGCGGTCCAGGCATACTTCGCCTCCTTCGATTCGGCCGAGGACGGCGCATCATAAGAGTGATAGGGGATCTCGTCCGAGTTCAACGCGAGGTTCGCGTACTGCAACGGGGTGCGCGGGGCCGCGTCAAGATCGTCGCGGACCGTCTGCACCTTCTCGTACACGTCCGGGTCGTCGTCCTCGCGCGCCTCGAACGCGCGGCACATGAGGTTCAGGTCCGTCAGCGACTCGTATTCGCCGGGATTCGCCACGGTGGCGAGCAGTCCTTCCCCGCCCTCGTAGTCGTGGATCGCGTACTCCTCGTACCGGCCGCCCAATCCCACCTCGGTCTTCAGGGTGTCCTGCAAGCGTTCGGCGGGCATGGGCAGCGTGATCCACGCGCCCTGCAACACGCCCTCCACGTATTTGCCCAGGTTGGCGACGTACACGCTGATCTGGTAGTCCTTCAATCCGGCCATGATGATGCTCCTTCGCTCGGGTCTTTTATCGTGTGGCTGCGGCCGAGGCAGACGTATCGGCAATGCTCAACGGGTCGGCCGGGTTCGCGGGATCGTAGGTTTCGGACGTTTCGGCCTCCTCGCCTTCGTCTTTGCGGGCGAGCCGGCCGTCGTCCACCATCGCGTCGATGATCTCCCATCCCTCCTCGATGCTGCGGTCCCGCAATTCCCCGGCCGAGATCATGTCGCGCATCGCGTCCATGTTCTCGTTGTTGTCGGGCCAGTCATGGTCCTTCAGCCAGTGCCGCAGGTCCTCCTCCGTCCAGCGGATCTCCGCAATCGTTTCGTTGCCTTGCCCGGCGTTGCTTTGACCGGGATGAAGCAACGCCTCAGATCGGAGACCGAAATACGCTTTGTCTTCCTGGAGGCCGGACAGGAAGCCGGAGGGCGTGAACCCGTTGCGTGCCGCGAACTCGCGGGACCAGTATTCGTCGAACTCCTCGTCGGGGTCGAAGTCGAGGAGCCCGTCCGCCATGGCGCGCCTCAGCCCCTTCTCGTCCGCCTCGGCCGGCACCGTGACCGAGACCGTGGCGTGGTTGGGTGCCTCCAGCGTCATGTACAGTTCGCTGCGTTCGCTGCGGCCGGCGTCGCGTTGGATGAAGCATTCCCCGTTGCCCCAGTCGAGCTCGTGCTGCTCGATCAGCTCCTTCGCCTTGTCGGTCAGGGCCCGTTCCTGGGACGTGTATTCATCGGGTTCCATCAGCATGATGCGTCCTTCCTTCCCTTGGATGATCGGTGCCGCGCCGTCCGGCGGGCATGGCTCCGATCATCCGTCCATACGGGCGGTCGCGCGGGGCATGGCGTCTACGGGTCAGATGATTCCGCCGAGATTTCAGTACCAGTTGTGGGCGAGCCAGAACGTCTTGGCGGCGCTGGGGCTGCCGTACCGTCCGGCGATGTAGTGCAATCCCCATTTGATCTGGGTGGCGGCGTTGTCCTTCCAGTCATCGCGGCCGATGCCAGTTTCGACGCGGGCAACGCCTGGGGTATGCCGTATGCGCCGCTGCTCGGGTTGGTGGCATTCCACTGCCATCCCGATTCCTTGTTCCACAGCCATACGAGCGCGTCATAGTCGCCGTCGCCCCAGTCCTTGTACGAGGCGATCATCTTCCTGGCGATGGCCCGGGCCTGTTCCGGCGTGGCGTGGGTGCCGTCGCCGTCGTAGTCCACCACCACGTCCGTGGAGCCCGAGTCGGAACTGGAGCACGTCCATGCCGCCTCCACCGGATCCGAAGAGGAGGACGACGAATCGGACGATGACGACGAATCGGACGAATCGGAACCGGATGACGCGGAATCCGTGCCGGCGGAACCATTGGTGGACACACTGCCGTTGGGCAGGATGTAGACCGCGCCGACGTCGATCCTGTGCGTGCGGTGGTTGACGATGCCCAGGCCGCCGCGCCCGTTCATCTCGCTGATGGTCACGGTGCCGGCCGTCCGGTCGACCGCCTCGACGACGGCGACGTGGCCGTACAGGGTGTCCGCGTCGGCCACGCCGGGCGGGTAGCTGACGATGCTGCCGGCCACGGGATCGGTGCGGGTGGTCTTCCATCCGGCGGCGGTGGCGCTGGCGGCCCAGTCGCCGCCGTTGCCCCAGTAGGAGCCCACGTCCAATCCGATTTTATGGCCTCTCATGCACGCCCACCAGGTGCATTGCCCGTCCGGATAGGCCTGGCACACGTTGTCGGGCCCGTCGGATCCGTTGAACCACGCCTTGGTCTGCGCGATGGTCATGCCGTCACGCACCTCGCCGGTCGTGACGCTTCCCGTGACGCCTCCCGACGATCCGGTGGAGCCGCCGTCCTTGCAGCCGCCGAGGACCGCGAGCACGGTCAACGGCGTGCATCCGCCGAGCAGGGACAGCAGGCACGCCGAGAGCATGGCCGCGAGGATCCGATGGCGGCTGGCCCGGCTCATTGCGTGTTCCTCAGCGACCAGAAGGGCTTCTGCCCGCCGACCACGACCTCCACGGTCCGGCAGGGATGCTGGACCGTGCCGTATCCGGTGGCGGAGATCACCGTGTACGCCTCGTCGCCGGCCTTCACCTGATCGGGGTCGAGCTCGTTGGCATCCTTGTCCAGCAATGACGCGTCGAGCGCGGCCGGGCAGTAGACGGTGACGTGCCAGTTGCCGTCGTCCATCGGCAAGAGCACGGTGTTGTACGCCTGGCTGACGGTCTGCTGCGGATCCGTCGTGGATGACGGTCCGCCGCCTTCCGGGATCGGGAAGCTGGTTTCCTTCGTCGTCCAGAACGGCTGGGACTGGATGGCATCCGTATCCGAGCCCTCCCATTTGCCGTCGGAGGTGCAGGTGTAGGCGTAGTTGACGTACTTGTCATCGTATTGGCCCGAGCATACGGATCCGGCGTGGAAGCGGCGCTGGGTCCACCACCAGCGCGGCGCGTCGGAGACCGGATGGCTCTCCCCGGCACCGTCGTCGCCGAGCAGCGCGAACACGTTCTTGCGCCATTCGTCGTCGCTGCCGTTTGGATCGAGCAGCGCGTCCACCGTTTCCAATGCGGTGTCGATCGGGCCGGAACCATTGTGCAGCGTGATGCCGTCCGCGTTTTCGGAGAGCGTGCGGGTGCCGTCCTTGTGGGTGTCAACGGGGAACGCGGTGGTGCGCTGAGACCAGTCGCCGGGAACCGGGATTCCCGCCGCCTCCAGGCCGGCGTACCGTTGCGGGCTCGATTCCGTTTTCCTTTTGCCCGTGGACTCCTGTTTCGCGTCCGTTGCGGAACCGTGGTCATCGCCGGCCGTTGACGGCTGGTGGTTGGCGACGATGATGCCCAGCGAGCACACGAGGAGCGCGGCGACGAGCAGGCACAATACGCGCAGCGGTTTCGGCAGCGGACGCGGTTCCGGCCGGTTCACGATTCACCGCCTTCCCAACGGTTCGGCTCGCCCGGCATACCGCCTTCCATGTTTCCTTCCATGGCCGGATGCTCCCGCTCGGGGTTCACGGTTCCCGGATCCGTGTTTTCGGGTGATCCGTCTTCCGTCCCCGTCCATCGCGCGTCTATGAGGTCGTCCGCCGTTTTCAGTTCGGCGCTGGTGTTTCCCGCGTCCTTCGCCTTCCTGCGCAGCAGGGCGGCCTTCTCGCGGGCCTCTTCCAGACGTCCCTCCAATGATTTGATGCTGACGCGCGCCGCCACGTACTCGTCCATCGCATCCTGTTTCGTCCTCTGGCTGTCGCGCACCGCCTTGAGGATGCTGCGTTTCATGTCGCGCATGGTGTTCTGGTTGTTCGCCACGACGATCTTCCTTTCGCTCTGGTTTCCGTCAAGGGCAAGTCTGCCTTCCCGTCGCGCGTTCCACGGGGCATGGCGTCTACATTCCCCATGGCGGAAGGCGGGGCGTGTAGACGCCATGCCCCGTGTCCGGCCGTTTTGCGGCGAGAATCGGAAGCGTCGTTCCAATCAGACGAAAGGAAAACCAATGGAATCGTTTCTCTCTATGCTCGCCGGCTGGTTCATGGGCCTGTGGACGTGGCTGGTCGAGCTCAACGGGATGCTCCAGGTGGTGCTCGTGCTGCTGTGCGTGGTCGCCTCGGGCGTGTGCGCGATCATCGGCAAACGCATGGGCAGCCCGATGATCGTGGAATCCGGCGGACAGACCTGGAGCCGCACGCTGGTGACGGCCATCGCGTGGATCGCCGGCGTCATCCTCATGCTGATCGCGGTGCTGGCCATCGCCGCCGTGTTCGCGCCGCTGCTCGGCTTCGCCGCCTGACCTTGGCGACGCCTTTCCATCCAGGGCCGGCCGGGAAGGGATTCCCGCGCCGGTCCTCGCATGTCGGACAAGAATCAAGGAATCCCAAAAAACGGAAGGAACGCGAACGAAGAATGAAGCTCGTCATCGCGGAAAAGAAATCGGTCGCCACGGCCATCGCGCAGGCGTTGTGCGCCGCGCCCGTCCAAAGGGACGGATGCTATGAGTGCGGCCAGCTGCTCGTGACATGGGCGCAGGGCCACCTGATCGACCTTGCCATGCCCGAGGACTACAAGGACAGGGATTGGAGGAAATGGAGTCTGGACACGCTGCCTGTGGACCCGTCCGGCCATTGGCAGTGGAAGATCAGCGAGGAGCGCGGTGCCGGCTCCCGCTACCGGCAGATCGTGCGGCTGATCCGCCGAACGGATGTGGATTGCCTCGTCAACGCCTGCGACCCCGACCGCGAGGGTGAGGCCATCTTCCGCCGCATCGCGGACATGGAAGGCTCTCACAAGCCGGAACTGCGCCTGTGGGTGGCGAGCCTGGAGGCGGAGGCCATCTAGGCCGCGTGGCGGGCGATGAAACCCGAATCCGAATACCAAGGGCTCGCATGGTCGGCGGAGATCAGGTCGAAGGCGGACTGGCTGATCGGCATGAACGCGAGCCGCGCGTACTCGCTGCTCTACAACGCACGGTTCAGCGTGGGCCGCGTGCAGACGCCGACGCTCGCCATGATCGCGGAACGCGACCGGCAGATCAGGAACCACAAACCGGTGCCGTTCTGGACCGTGATCGCGGACATGGGCGGATGGCGGCTCTCCAGCGAACGGATCGACAGCAAGGATGCGGCGATGCTGCTGTGCGGCCAGGCCGAACACGGCCGCTTCCGCATCATGTCCGTGAACCGGAGGCGGGTGAACGACCGGCCGCCCCGCCTGTATGACCTGACCGGATTGCAGAAGGACATGAGCCGCATGTACGGCATGACCGCCGCGCGCACGCTCGCGGCGTTGCAGCACCTCTACGAACTCAAACTCGCCACCTATCCGCGCACCGACAGCCGGTACATCACGCATGACGACCTCGAAACGCTCACGGCGCTCCTCGAATCCGGCCGTCTCGCCCAAGGGTTCGTCACCCGCGAGGGCATACCCGGACACCCGCGCCCGGAGCTGGCCGTCAATGACGCGAAGGTGGCCGGCCACACAGCGATACTGCCGACCATGCAATTGGACGCCGGGAAGCTGGAAGGCCTGGACGATGACGAGCGCAAGGTGATGACACGCATCGTGCGCCGCATGTGGGAGGCCGTGGGCGACGACCATGTGCACATCGTCACCGAGGTGAAGGCCCGGCTTTCCGACGACACCGACAGGGAGTTCTCCAGTCGTTCCGACGAGACCGTATCCGCAGGATGGAAGGCCGTCGAAACCGGCCACGGGCCCGAACCGGAAGACGAGGAAACCGCGAACCCGGCGGGAGGAAGGAACGTGATCCCATCGAACCTCATGGAAGGCGGCGTCATTCGCCCGGTCGGGAAGGTCACGGTCGAGGAAGGCGAGACCCGGCCGCCCAAACCGTTCACCGAGGCCACGCTGCTGGCCGCGATGGAGCACGCGAGCCGGTGCGTGGAGGACAAAAACCTCAAGGCGGCACTCGATGACGACGAATCGCATTCCGGCGGCATCGGCACACCCGCCACCCGCGCGGACACCATCGAAAAGCTCGTGCGCTCCAAACTCGTGGAACGCAAGGGCCGGCAATTGCACGCCACCACGGAAGGCGAACGCCTCACCGACGTGGTGGAGCCACGACTGAAGGACGTGCTGCTCACCGCACGGATGGAACAGGCGTTGTCCGACGTGGAACACGGCAAACGAGGCCCGTCTGAGGTGATGGACATGTTCCACCGGGAGGCATTGCGAATCCCCGCCGACGCGACCGCGAACACCGACGCGCAGGATTGGGGCGACTGCCCGCGCTGCGGCCAGCCGGTGAGGAAAACCGGCCGGATGTGGCAATGCTCCACGAACAGAAGCGAGAAGACCAAGGACGGCAAGTGGATCGCCGTCGAGGGATGCGGCTGGAAGATGTACGCGAGCCTCGCGGGCAAGACCATCACCGACCAGACCGCACGCAGGCTCCTCGCGGGACAGACCGTCACGCTGAAGGGCTTCACATCCAAATCCGGGAAGAAGTTCGACGCGGCCATCCGCATCGACAAGTTACGCGGCACGGCGTTCGACTTCGACCGCTGACCAACCGGCCAACCATCCGTGCCGACGCGCCATGCCGCGCCGGGCACGGCAACGACCAAGGAGACGATGAAACCATGCGACGATACAGCCACGCCTTCCGGGTCCTCATGGACCGGGAGCTGTTCAATCTGCTTGCCGAGGCCTCCGC
>ENA-OQCF01000200-OQCF01000200.1-human-gut-metagenome-genome-assembly--contig:-NODE-200-length-22915-cov-10.402844_pt1 | contig 22915 bp, 21 predicted proteins | sample MGYA00242756_ERZ504573 | MGnify/ENA primary metagenome ERZ504573 (study PRJEB26092, sample SAMD00036240) | human gut metagenome | host: Homo sapiens | study: EMG produced TPA metagenomics assembly of... | reverse complement strand
TTGTCCAAGGTCGAGACCGCGGTTCGAGCCCCGTCTATCGCTCTTATAACGAAAGAGATATCCTTCATGGATATCTTTTTTCATTATAAGAGTGTAGCGGAGCCTCTCACCCGCGGCGCAGAACAATTATCAATACAACCGTTTTATCTGGTATCGTCAAACTTTTTAAAAAAATTTAAAATTACTGTTGACAGATGCTCCACTATCGTGTATTATATAACACGTGCTCGACACAAGAGAGCTCACAAACATAACAAATGCGATAGTGGCGTAGTTGGTAACGCGCGACCTTGCCAAGGTCGAGACCGCGGGTTCGAGCCCCGTCTATCGCTCTTATAACGAAAAGGGGCTGTAAAATAAGTCCCTAATATAAGAAACGCCAATTCCGGCAAATGTCGGTTTTGGCGTTTCTTTGTATTAACTTTTCTATTTCTAAGCAAGTCTGCATCTTTGGGTATAAAAAAGTCCCCCTTCCTATGTCTCTTTATCTTTTCCAAAGTATAGCTCAAGTATGTAAAGATGTCACTTATCTTTTTAAGGAACGGTACTATTTATAGAAATATCTTTCGTTTTACAAAACAACCAAAAGCTTTCCCTCACAAGAAGAAAGAATTATCCTTTTTTCCTGCAGCTGCGGAACCTCCACTGATGTCAGTGTCACACTGCCGGTGCCGGTATTTAAAAATACCAGGACTTTGTCGTCCCCAAAACTACGTAAAAATACATATACTCCCATCATATCATTGCAGTAAATTGTCCGGTAATTGCCCTTGCGTAATGCCACATGCTCTTTTCGGAGTGCAATCCAGCAGCTGAACTTCTCTGCCAGATTTCCCTGTAATCTGTTGTTTTCTGCCTGCTGCTCCATTACTGCCTGCCAGTCCATGCTGCCCGATACTCCAGTTCTTTCATTCCCTCGATATACACTTCATCCCCGTAGAATACCGATGGCACGCCCACTCCCATAAAGAGATAGAAAAATGCCAGCTCCATTCTCTTTCTATTTCCATTGCAATAGCTTAAAAATCTCGGAATATCATGGGAATCCAGAAAATTCATCTGTGCCAGGCTCACCTGCCATGGGTAGCGGTAAATCATCCGCTGCATCTGGGCATCAAATTCACTGACCGAAAGTTCTCCCTTTCCAAAAAAATCCCGGCACAGATAAGAAAAAGTATAATTCATCGTAGAATCAAACTGGTCTCCCTGAAGCCAGATGCCTGCTTCTTCCCAGATTTCGCCTATTAGAAATATATCCTCTTTTACCGCTCTCACCGCATGACGGAAGGCTCTCCAGAATTCATGATTGATTTCATTTGCCACATCCAAGCGCCAGCCGTCAATATCTGCTTCCCGAATCCAGTAAGTTCCAACATTGCAAAGGTACTCCACCACTTCAGGATTTCCGGTATTAAGCTTTGGCATTTCCTTTACATAGGCAAACGCCTCATAATCTGGCGGATCAGCGTACTGTATCGTTTCCGGCAGGTGATAAAACCAGTTATAATATCTTGATGCTTTTCCCTTCTGCCGCACATCCCGGAATGCAAAAAAATCTGCTCCACAATGATTAAATACTCCATCTAAAATAACCCGAATTCCTCTCTTGTGGCACTGCTGCACCAGTTCTTTTAAATCCGCTTTATTTCCAAGACAGGGGTCGATTTCAAAATAGTCAATGGTATCATATTTATGATAAGACGCTGCTTCAAAAATCGGATTCAGATAAATGCAGTTTATTCCAAGCTTTTCGATATAGTCAAGGTTTTCACAAATTCCTTTCAGTGTACCACCCAGATGATTCTTGCAAATCCGATCCGGTAAAATTTTTCCATTGCTGTCGCTTTTTCCATCCGGCAAAAGCATATGCCTTGTTGCTTTTGCCGTCAGTTTCCGTCTGTCATTTGCAAAACTGTCTGGGAAAATATGATACATAACAATGTCTTCTGCCCACTCCGGGATATCTAAAATATCCTCTCTTCTAATATATGGAAACTGGAAATATTCTGCCCTGCCACAGGACAGTTTCTCTGCAAATCCTCTTCCATAATAATAAAGGCTTTCTGTATCGTCCTCTAACCGGAAATAATAGCATACCCTGGTATACGGAGACGTAATCTTAACTTCATAATAATCATAAAGCATATCGGATGCCACATGTTCCATTTCACTTTGTTTCACCGGAAGTGGCTCTTCCATTGCCACCCGGTCTCCCCAAAGCAGCACGCACCGTTTTAAATCGCCCTTTTTACAACGGATTCTTATTACCAGCCGGTCTTCTTTTTCTGCAAAAGCAAATTGTGACAGTGGAATATGCAAAATTGCTTCTTTTTCCATTTTATTTCTATCCTTTCACACCACCTGCAGTAAGACCGGATACCATATACTTTTGTATACAGAAGAAAATAATCAGCACCGGAACAGATACCAGGATAGCGGCTGCGGAGAACATTCCCCAGCTTCTGGTGTAATCGTTGGACTGTAACTGATATAATCCACCTGCCAGTGTATAACTGTTTTCATTCAGTAGAAATGTTGTGGAAAACAGATATTCATTCCATACAAAAATAAGTACCATCACAGAAGTTACAATGATTGCCGGACGAGCCAGCGGCATTACTACCTTCCACAGCAGCTGGAAATCCGATGCACCGTCAATTTTCGATGCTTCTTCGATTTCTATCGGAATGGTATCAAAATACCCCTTCATATTCCAGATAGAGAAAATGCACATGCTTCCCGCATAAATAATCACCAGTCCCAGTTTCGTATCCAGCATATTCATCTGTTTTAAAAGACGGAATAATGCAAACATGGACAGAATCTGCGGGAATGCATTTAAGAGAAGCAGTAATTTTAAAATGCCATTTCTTCCCTTAAAACGGTATCTTGAAAATGCATAAGATGACACCATGGCAAATCCGATAGCAATGACCATTGTAAAGAAGCTTAATACGGCAGAGTTATAAAACCACCGCAAAAACGGCTTCTGCGTCAGTATATTTTTATAATTATCCAGTGTAAATTCCTTTGGAAACAAAGATAATCCGGAGGACAATGCTCCACTCCCCCTTTCAAAGGAAAGATTCAACGCATATAAAATCGGTACCAGTGCCAGCAGACACAGTATAATATAAAAAATATGTAATCCGCTAAGCTGTAAAATCTGTTTTCTCTTTTTCTTAGTCATAATTTTCCTCCTTTACCCCTCGATTGGTAAACAGCGAAAATACCATGATGAGGAAAAAGATAATAATGGATACCGCAGAGGACAGCCCATAGTTATTTGAAACAAACGCATTCTGCTGTGCATAAGTAATTATGGTCTGTAAGGTTGCCCCTGAATATGCTCCCTTCTGCATCGTAAGAAGATATACGATATCAAACTGCTTAAATGTGGTAAATGTTGTCATAATAACCGCCGGTGCAATAATTCCTTTCATTGCCGGAACGGTAATATGGATGTTCTTCGACCAGAAACCTGCTCCATCCAGTTCTGCGCTTTCATAATAGCTGCGGTCAATGCTGGACAGTGCACCGTCTATCATCATAATCATAAACGGCAATGCCATCCACAGGTTTAGAGTCATGCAGGAGAGAAATGCCGGCACATTGGTGGAAAGGAAATTTACCTTTCCAAAGCCAAGTGCCACCAGAATCTTATTCAGAAGACCAAACTCTGTGTTATAAATGCCTACCCTCCACAAAAGAATGGACACATATGCAGGCATTGCCCACGGGAACATCAAAAGAGTCTTGTATACACGTTTTCCCTTTAAATCTTCTCTTTGAAATCCCAATGCAATAAAATATGCCACAACTACCTGTATCACCATATTTAATGTGGTCCAAAGTAATGTTGTAAACAGTGCTCCAAGGAAACCGGAGTCTGCCTTTAATAATGCCCTGCTATAGTTGGATAGTCCGATAAATTCATAATTTGACCAGTGAAAAAGATTCATATTGGTCAGTGATATATAGCCCGTATAAATAATTGGGAATACGATAACCATTCCAATCAATATCAGTGCCGGCATACTGTAAAGCCATGGCGTTAATTTCCGTTTGTTCTTCATATACACACTTCTCTTCCTAATTTTCCTCTTTATATTGCTTCTAAATAAACTCCTTCTTACTGCATATCTGCAATAGCATCCAATGCCTCCTGCTGATAAGTTTCTGCTTCAGTATCAATATCCTCCCCGGATTTGTTGACTGCCGCCAAAAATGCTTCTGCTGGACCCCACATAACGCTCATCTGCGGAATGTTTGGCATAGGCTGTGCAGTTTCTGCAGTTGCTTTCATTGCCATAATCATCTCATTTGCAGCAACATCTGCGTCATCATATGCTTTGCTGTTTGCCGGTGCACAGTTTGATTTATTCGCCAGTGCAATACCTACTTCCGGACTTGCAATTGTCTCTAATACTTTTGCAATTGCTTCTTTCTTATTTTCTGCTGCATATTTTAAGACACCAATGCTCTGTACACCTGAATATGGTGCCAGTCCGTTTCCATTCGGAAGTTTAAAATCCGCTAAGGATTTAATACCAAGATCAATGCCCGCTGCCTTGATTCCGGATACCAGCCATGGTCCACCGATGATTGCTGCTGCCTGGCCTTCATTGAATAATGCAGTTACTGTGTTGTAATCTCCATCTGCCTCCAATGCTGCAAATTTCTTATTGTATGCGATAGCATCCTTGGTTTCCTGTGTATTTAATCCAGGATTTGCATCTTTATCAATAATATATCCACCAAAACCATTGATCACAGGTGCCACATTGTATGCGGTAGAATGCTGATTTACCAGCGCATAAGTTCCTGCATCCACATCGGTATGCGCTACCATATAATCATACAGTTCATCTGTTGTTTCCGGCACATCACCTTCCCATTTTGCCTTATTATACATAAAGAGCAATGTCTCATAATAAACCGGCATCAGGTACTGGGTATCCTTATAATTACCTGCTTCTACGGTCATCGGTAATAAATCCGCCATTACATCCTCACTGATAACATCCGTAATCGGAGCTAAAATCCCCATTTCTGCAAATGTTCCCAATGAATCATGTGCATAAAGATACATATCCGGTCCGTTGGATTCATCATTTCCATATAACTGAAGCTGGTCGGTCAGACCGCTCTTCTTTTCAAAGGTAACCTTGATATTATCCTCTGCCAGTTTCTCATTCGCACAATCCGCAATGGTCTGCATGATATTCTCATCCCCATCATGCCAGATTTTTACTTCTGTCATTTCACCCTCTGCATCATTTCCAAGTACTTCTGTAGTCTTTCCTTCGTCATTTCCTGCTTCTTTTCCACAACCGGATAATGTGCCGATTGTCATTGCGGTACAGAGCAATAGACTCAACACCCTTTTCTTCATAAAAATACCTCCGTTTCCCGGTTTCTTTAGGAAACCGTTTTCTTTATTTTATTTTTTCATGCAATTGGTTCCTCTTGCTAAGTCTATATTTATCACTTTTTCCTTTATTTACAATGTTTATTTGTCAAAAATGATTGACTTTGTTAGGAAACCGCTATACTATATTTTTAAATTTATACATTTTTTCAGGAGGTATTTTATGTCTGTTACCATCAATGATGTTGCCAATGAAGCCGGTGTTTCCAAATCCACTGTTTCTAAAGTTTTAAATCACTGGACCACCATATCCCCAGCCACTGTGGAAAAGGTTCATGCAGCAATTGAAAAGCTTCATTATACCCCTAACTCCCGGGCTGTAAGCTTTGCAAAAGGTGCTACTTCCAATATTGTCTATCTTACCAATCTGGAGAAAGATACTGCTTATCGGAATCCGCATATGTTTGACATTATGTGCGGCGTACACCATACCTTGTCCGAAAACAACTATTCCCTGACGCTTGTCAACACTTCTGAAGAACACTATCCCGGAGAAAAAGTCAGTGAAGTTATCACAAGCGGTTCCTCCGATGGTCTTATCATCCACGGTTCTGCCATTAATAAAGAAATTGCAAATCTTATTCTGGATGCAGGCTTTCCACACATTATCATTGGGCATCCGAGTTTTGAAAGCCGCTTATGCTGGGTAGATACCAACCACGCCCTTGCCGGTGAATATGCCGCTGCCCACATGATAGCCTGTGGTTATACAGATGTCGCCTTTATCGGAGAGCGCAAAACCGATTATATTTCTGCCCAGCGTCAAAAAGGATTTATGGCAGGCATGTTAGACAGAGGCTTTCACATTCCGGCTGCCCGTATCGGAAATACCGATTCCAGCAGCCAGCACGCTTATTCTGTTACTTCTGATATGCTGACACAGCCTGTACCGCCTCGCGCTATTGTATGTGAAAATAACACCCTCGCATTAGGTGTCATCCAGGCCGTCAAAGACCTGCAGCTTTCCATCCCGGATGATATTGCCATACTTACCTTTGACGTCTACCCATATTCCAGCATCATCGACCCACAGCTTACCATTGTAGACATCAATGTCTATGATACCGGTGTGCAGGCAGGCTCCATGATGATCCGTAAGCTTCAGAACCCGGAACTTCTCATCCAAAGCTATACAACGCTTCCTGTTATCATCCAGGGAGAAAGCACCAGGCCACTGACATAAAAAAGGGACTTATTTTACAGCCCCTTTTTCGTTATAGGCAGGAACATCTGTCATATTTCCGCGTCCCCACACATATTATATATAAAACAACCACAGGAGGCGCATATGAGTGCAAAAACAAAAATCGTCGTTGTAAAAATGAAGCATGTCATTCTCACCGGAGTGCTCCTTGGCATACTGCTTCTTCTGATAATTTTCGCTGCTACATATTTCTTTTCAGGTGATGAGCCAAAGCCTGCAGTCGAAGAAACCGGCATGTATACACCGGGTGTGTACAATACATCTGTAGCGCTGGGTGGGGCGGCTATCGATGTGTCTGTGGCGGTGGACAGCAATAACATTAACTCCATAAGCCTTGAAAACATGACTGATTCGGTGGAAACCATGTATCCGCTTGTTGAGCCTGCGATGAACGAGCTCGTATCGCAGATTGTGCAAAATCAATCCACCGATAATATTTCCTACGCAAACACAAGTCAGTACACCTCCAAAGTGCTGCTCGACGCAATTGATAACACACTCTCCAAAGCAAAAAACTCTGACAGCTCAAATACCGAAGAAAATGCAAAGACTGTATCTGAATCACAAAAAGAGCCCGGGGATTCTTCAAAAACTGAAAATACCTCGCAGTAACCTGCGAGGTATTTTAACTTAATCATATAAATCGTAAAATATATGTTATGTATCAAAAATATAATCTACTGCTCACTGTCTGCAGATAATCCCTGTAGATAATCGCTAACAGCACTGATATCTGCATAATAGCAGTTCACCGGACGACTCTTCTCATAGTACTGATATCCGGAGTAACCTCCCCAGCCTACCAATGCGATTACAGCCGCAGCTGCAACAATTCGTGCTATAACACGCTTTACTTTATTTCTGGCATTTGTCTTTTTACGATTTGCCTTTTCATTCTTATATTTATCAACCTTTGCCTGACTCATTGCTTTTCTCCTTTAACTCAATGCAATAATTCTACTACATTTTGCGGGAGATATCAAGGCATTTCATCATAGCTTCAAAAACACTGCTTCTCATGCCCTTTTCCTCAAGCACACGCACAGCCTGGATAGTGGTTCCGGCAGGTGAGCACACCATATCCTTGAGCTCTCCCGGATGCTTTCCTGTCTCGAGAACCATTTTTGCGCTTCCAAGCACTGCCTGGGCTGCAAATGTATATGCCTGGCTCCTTGGCATGCCGCCTGCTACAGCCGCATCTGCCATGGCTTCGATAAACATAAATACATATGCCGGTGAGCTTCCGCTGACTGCTGTCACTACATCCATAAGCTTCTCGTCTATCATCTCAGCCTTTGAAAAGCCCGAGCACAAATCAAGCACTGTATCAAGCTCCGCCTGCGATACTCTTTCATTTGCACAGACTCCCATCATGCCCTCACCAACCATGGCAGGTGTATTTGGCATGGTACGTATAACCTTTAAGCTCTTTCCAAACATCTCGTCAAACCACGAAAGTGACTTGCCCGGTGCAATCGAAACAATAATTTCATCGTCACTAACAGTGTCCTTTATCTCTGCTATAACCTCCTCATAGTACTGTGGCTTTACTGCTAAAAACAGAATATCTGCAAACTCTGCTACGCTCTTATTGTCCGCTGTCAGCCTGATTCCAAGCTCTGCTGCATTCTTTTCTCTGGAGCTTTCGGTCTTTGCAGATGCAAGAATATCGCTTGCCTGTGCCTTGCCTGATGCAAGCACTCCGTGTATCATTGCCTTTCCCATGTTTCCACAACCTATGAAGCCTAATTTCTTACTCATATTATCCTCCTGCCGTAATCAATATATCTGACTATTCAAAGCATCCAAAATCATGTTTAACAGTCAGTATTTTTGCAAACTATTTTAGCACACTTCATTCAATCATGCAAAATATCTTTTGACTCTCATATCATCTTATGCATCAAAACCTGAATGTACAGGCAGGCCTCTGTGCTCAACAGGAGTGGAAAAAACTATCTGTGTACTTGTCTTGCCGAATTTCTGCAGAGTGTTGATAAAGTCATCAAGCTCCTCCGTATTCAAAAACTTCACCTCTATGAGCATAGAATACTCTCCTGTCACACAATTGCACTCTATGACATTCTCCACACTCTCAATAAACGGATAAAACTCTTCCTTTTGTACAGGCTCCAGATCCAGATTGACAAAGGCCTTTATCTTATAGCCCAGATTAACCGAATCTACAGCGGCATGATAGCCTTTATGATTCCCTTGCTCTCCAATCTCTCTATTCTGGCTGTTACAGCCGGTGATGACAAAAACACCTGTGCCGCTATCTCCTTTATCGCTATACGTGCATTTTCCTGCAGCAGCTCTACTATTTTCTCATCAATCATATCCAATGCATTCTTAGTCAATGTACCGCCTCCTAATCTCTCTTTTGTAAATGTGATTTTTCCAACAAAAAAGAGGGCGCAGATAACCTAATATCTGAACGCCCTCGTTCGCTTTACTTTTTTAATTAATTACTCTAAAAAAATAATATCATTAATCAATATTACTTGTCAAGATTAAGATCTGTAATCTCCGTTAATTTTTACATAATCATATGTAAGATCACAGCCCCATGCCTTGGCTGACACATCTCCCTGGTGTAAATCTATGTCGATGTAAATCTCATCCTCATGCAGTATCTTTGCTGCCTCCTCCTCTGAGAAGTCAACTCCGGCACCGTTCTCGCACACCTTGATGCTTCCTGCTGTTGAGCGCAGGTGAAGCTCCACCTTGTCTATATCAAAATCAGCCTCCGCATAACCTATAGCACAAAGGATTCGTCCCCAGTTGGCATCCTCGCCAAACATAGCACACTTTAAAAGTGGTGAACGGATAACGCTCTTTGCCACAATAATTGCTGTATCAAGATCAGGCGCACCTGCGCATGTGCACTCTAAAAGCTTTGAAGCACCCTCTCCATCCTTTGCAAGCATTCTTGTAAGATTTGAAAGCACCTCGTACAGTGCATCCTTAAAGGTCTGATAATCATCATTCTCTGTAGTAATAGGTGTGTTTCCTGCAAGGCCGTTTGCCATGATGCTTACCATATCATTGGTAGAGGTATCGCCGTCAATGCTTAAGCAGTTGTAGGTAACCTTTACAATCTCGCTCAAGGCCTTCTGGATGAGCTCCGATGAGATGGCAACATCTGATGTGATAAAGTTTAATGTAGTAGCCATGTTCGGTTGAATCATACCGCTTCCCTTTGCCATACCGCCTACTGTACACTCACTGTCTCCAAGCATGAACTTTACTGCATACTGCTTTGGAACGGTATCTGTAGTCATGATAGCGTTTACAGCCTTGTCGTTGCCGTCTGCCGAAAGTCCCTTTGCAAGCTCCTTTATATGGCTCTCGATAGGCTCAATAGGAAGCACCTGTCCAATAACTCCTGTAGATGCCACGATAACCTCGTTTGGATCAATCGAAAGCTCTGCTGCTGCAAGCTCGCACATTCTCTGGGCCTTCTCTACTCCGTCAGCATTGCAGGTGTTGGCGTTTTTGCTGTTGGCAATAACAGCCTTTGCCGTATGTCCTGATGCCTCAAGGTGTGCCTTTGTCACCTGAATAGGAGCGCCCTTCACCTTGTTTGTTGTGTAAACAGCCGCTGCCTGACACTGTGTTTCTGAATAAACTAAAGCCAGGTCATTTTTGTTTTTGTCACTGTTTAATCCACAGTTTAATCCGTTTGCAACAAAGCCCTTTGCTGCACAGACGCCCTTTTTTACCTTTGTAAAACTCATTTGTATAATACCTCGATTCTTTTAATATGTCCAATCCCCAACATATCGTATTATTGATATATGAACGATAGACTGTAACATCCTCTCGTTACTCTATCTCTTTCATGACGCTCTTGTAAGCCGGACGGATAATCTTGTTCATGCCGACAATCTCCTCAAGCCTGTGGGCACTCCAGCCAACGATTCGCGCAATGGCAAAAAGAGGTGTGTAAAGCTCCATAGGAATACCAAGCATCTCATAAACAAAGCCGCTGTAGAAATCGACATTCGGAGAAACACCCTTAAAGATATGGCGCTTTTCAGCGATAATCTCAGGAGCCACCTTCTCTATTGTATTATAGAGGTTCATCTCATTATCTCTCTTCTTTGCAACTGAAAGCTTCTCCACATAGCCTCTGAATATACGCTCCCTCGGGTCAGAAAGTGAATACACCGCATGTCCCATTCCATAGATGAGTCCCTTGTGGTCAAACACCTCACCATCCATCATTTTTCTGAGGTATGCTCTCACCTCATCCTCATCATCCCAGTGCTTCACATGCGAACGGATGTCCCGCATCATCTCCATCACCTTGATATTGGCACCGCCGTGCTTTGGTCCCTTAAGGGATGACATGGCTGCCGCGATAGCAGAGTATGTATCTGTACCTGCCGATGTAACCACACGGGTGGTAAATGTAGAGTTGTTTCCACCGCCGTGCTCCATATGAAGAATAAGTGCATATCAAGCACCCTTGCTTCAAGCTCTGTATATTGATTGTCAGCTCTGAGCATCCTAAGGAAGTTTTCAGCTGTCGAAAGCTTTGGATCCGGCCTGTGAATATACATGCTCTGATCATTTTCATAATGATTATACGCATGATAACCGTAAACTGCAAGCATCGGGAATATTGCAACAAGTGATAAGCACTGTCTGATATTGTTGTCGATGCCAGCCTTTGCTACAAGAGGATCATATGAAGCCAGTGTCAGTATACTTCTCGTCATGGAATTCATGATATCCTTTGACGGAGCCTTCATGATGACATCCCTCGTAAAATTGGTAGGAAGGGTTCTGCTTCTTCCTAAAACCTCTGTAAACTCAGCCAATTCACTCTCAGATGGCAGCTGCCCGAAAAGCAGCAGATAAGCAATTTTTTCAAAACCAAACTCTCCGGGCCTTAAGTTATTTGTAAGTGTCTTTACATTGTAGCCTCTGTACCACAATTGTCCGTCACATGGCACGCTGCTGCCATCCTCGCCCGTCTTAAATGAAACAATCTCCGAAATATTCGTAAGACCTGTCAGAACTCCCTTTCCGTTTACATCCCTAAGTCCTCTGTTGACACCATATTCCCTGAAAAGACTATCTGAAATTGTGTCATTTTTAATACAGATATCCTGTTTTTTTGCAGCGTAATCCGCTAATAAATTATTGCTTTTTGTCATCCATTCACCCTTCCTTTTTATCTTTTAGAATATATTATATCCGTTTTCTTAGAAATTGGCAAACCCATTCATGAATCCGTAGCCAAAAATTTTATTTGGGTAGTCAGTTTTTTCTTTTCTGCGGCAGTTTCTTACCATGACATTTTTTATATCCACTCCGTTTGCGAGCAAAACATTGCCTCTCACTATCATCCACTCCATGATGAGAGCCGCCACCGCTGCAGTGATTGCAGCAGCCGCCGATGTGCCACTTAGTGCTATATACATTCCTCTTAGATTTGCCCCTGTGATATCCACAGCCGGTGCTACGAGATCCGGCTTTATTCCACCGTCTGCGTCAAAGCCCCTTCCCGACTCTAAAAGTATTGCATCATTTAGGGAATTATAGCCTCCCGCCGTTATCACAAGCTTAGCATCCGAAGGCATGGTCAGCGTGGTATCAGGCTCCGAGACAATAAAGCTCACATCAGCATCAAGAAGTCCTGTCATCGGGAGCCACATATTAAAAACACCTCCAATAGTACTAAGTGGAAATACCCTGATGGTCCACACTCCCTTCACCACCTTTTCAAAGCGGATAAATATAAGCAAATCCCTCGTCTGTCTGCCGGTCTGCCTGTAGTCAATAGTCACCTGTGTTCCTTCAAGCAGAAATGAGTATTCACCGCTGTCTATTCGCATTGGTACCCCTGCCGGATTCGACTGACCACTCGGTGATATGACAGAAAGCGTAAATAGCTCAGGTGAAAGTGCCCAGCATTCCAGATAAAACCCATCCATATCCTGCTCAACATTTATCTCAATATCATCGACTGTATCTGTTATGCGCCCTTTATAATGATGCCTGCTGTTCGCCTCATTGCCCGCTGCCGCAACCACGGCCCTGCCTCTTTTTGCCGTGATATAGTCCAGATACTCTGAAAGATCCTCAGCTCCCGTGTGGCTTCCGTTATTGCAGCCAAGCGCCATGCAAAAGACAGCCGGTGCTCCCTTTTGACCTGCAAACTCATCTGCAAAATGCACTGCTCTCATCACATCAACTTCCGAGTACACTATTTTACGATCCGGAATAAAGTAGAAATCATACAGCTTTTGAGGTGCCCTTTTCAGCTTCACGACAATAAGCTTAGCCTGTGGTGCCACACCTGCAAAATCATCCTGCGGTCTGTCATTGCCACATATCACGCTCGCCACAAACGTACCATGCCCATCCTCATCGCCCGGTATGCTCTCATATGGATTTTCCGATAAAATAGCAGCATTTATCTCATCCTCAGAATAAACCGTATCCGTATTCTGATCCCACAGCACTGCAATCTTCGTCTTACCCTCAGGTGTCATAAAAGCCTCCTGCGCATAATTCACACCTGTGTCAATAACCACCACATACACACCATTTCCGTATAGTCCCGGAACAAACTCCCTTTGAAGCCTGAACACACCGCTCTTTACAAGTCCCTGCGTGGATAAAGGAGCAAGACACTTTGGAATAGCCGAATACGAATAAACTCCCACCAGAAGTGGTGGGAGTCTTTCGTAATCCTCATATGTCCATATCTCGTAATCATCGCCCAATGTCTCTATGATATCAGGAGCTATTACCGGTGGAATGAACTCCTTTTTTGATACTATGAACTGCATATTTTACCTCATATGATATAATATTTAGATATGAGGGTCAAAAGATATTTTGACCCTCATATAATTATATTCTATAAATAAAAATATGCTACTATATTTATCAATTAATATAAACAAAGCTTCGACCAAAATTTACTCGCGGCTTCCATGACATGTAAAATAGATCACCTGGTAATCCTGCGAAAGCACCGCAAGCAGCCTTCTGCCTCGAGCAAGCTTCTCATCATCCAGATTCACAAACGGATCGTCAAGTATGAGGAACGGTTTCTCGCCCGGATACATCGCATCCACAAGCGCAAAACGCATACATATGCCTATCAGGTCCTTGTAGCCTGCCGACATGGTTCTCACATCGCGAAGCTGCCCCTGCTCCTTCATCCTTATTGAAATATTGGCATCCACCTGCCAGTCTCTGTCTGTATTTTCTGTCAGGATACCGAAGTACTTCTGGAAGCCATTGGAAATAGGCGCCATGTATCTGGCAGTAAACTGCTCCCTTGCCCTGGTCAGATAGTCTGATGTAAGCCCAAGTATCTCGTACTTATGCTTTTCCTCAGCCTGTATCTGCTTACAGTTGCGATACTCCTGCTCCTTTTCATCCCTCATATCAAGCTGCTCCTGCAGATCATCCATCTGTCTGCCGTACTGCACTAAGGATGCCCTGATTTCATCGAGGCTGCCTTCCACCTTTGAAATCATCTCATTGAGCTCATCAAGTGTATACGGACACTCATTTGGTGCAAGGAGCTTGTCCATATCGTTGTCATTCTCAAACTGCGTTTTCTTCTGAAGAGCACTGTCCATATTTTCCTTTGCAAAGCCGGCCTCTGCGAGCTGCTTTTTCATCTGTGAAAGTGTCTGTGTATATTCTGCAGCACTGTCATATCCATAGAGACTTAAATACTCATCAAGCGAAGCCTTTGCCTTCTCATAGTCAGCCTTTGTCTTGGCGCGCTTTCCTATCTGCTCGTTGAAACGGCTGTAGTCATGAGCCTTTGTGCGAAGCTCATAAAGCTTCTCCTGATACTGCGATTCATCTGCTTCAATCGAAAAGCTGTCAAAAAACTGCGATACCTCATGCTCCATTGATGTAATGCCGCTTTGAATCTGCTCAAGCTGCTCCTTTAATTCCTGAATCGGTATCTCCTTCTGCTTTATATTTTCCTCACGCTCAGCCATAAGCCTGATGTATGCTCTCTGCTTTTTGTTGTTCAGACGGATTCCATAGGCCATCATGACAACACCACAAAGCGCCATAGCGACTCCAGCTATGCCTACCACAAGAAACATGATTTCCTTCACATTGTACTTCTCATTCAGACTGAATACCGTGGCAACAGCCGCTGCCAAAAGACCGATAACCATAAGCACAATACCTGCAGGTACAAGCTTAGTCTTCTCAGGTGTCTCCGGCTCCTCCTCATCATCTGCCATCTTTGCAAGTGAGGTCATCTGCGAGAGCTTGAGCTCCATATGGCTGTACTCATTCTTGACGCTCTGGATGTTTGCTATCTTCTTTTGCATCTCATCAAGACCATCATCAGATGGCACACCATCCTTAAACATACCTGAAAGTGTATCTAAATACTGCTCCTCCTCAGGCGTAAAGCTCAGATTATCTTCCACAGCCTTTAAGCTTTCAAGCTCTCCGGCCTGCTTTGTCTTTTCCAAAAGCTCTGCCTCATCCGGAGCTTTGTCTCCAAAAACTGCCGATGCAGCATTGTAAATGCTCTCTTTCTCCTTTGCAACAGCACAAAGCTGCTCGTAGTTTTCACGAAGTGCCTGCTTTCTGCTGTCCTCAGATGCCACCTGAAGCGCCCTGCCGTACTCGGCTCTGATACCTGTAAGCTCCTTCTTCTGGGCAGTTTTCTCATCTATTTTCTGTGAAAGCTGTGCTGCCGCCTCATCCGCTGCCTGATACTTCTTAAGCTCCTGTTCTAAGGCTGTGAGTGTATTTACACGCTTTTTGATAGAGCCTGTGATACGGTTTGGGGACATCTTGTTCATCATGTCCTTAATGTCCGCTGTCGCCGACTCGAAGTTGTTGATGTCATTTGTATTTTCCGCCATATTGCCAAGCTTTGCGCTGATGCTGTCTGATGACGAAAACATGCAGTCTGCCTGTGTATGTATATCGTTCTCTTGAACGAGCTGCGGTCGAGGTCAAAAAGCTCCTCTCCAAGCAGTGGTGAAAAATCATCACACTCAACCATGGTTGCAAGCCTGTACAAATGAAAATCATCCTGCTTTTCTGTGAGGCCAAAGGTCCTTACAAGTCTGTACTCCACTCCATCGGCCTCAAAATCAAGCTCTCCACCATAAGTGCCGCCCTGCCATGGCTTATAGAGCTTTCTTTCCCTCTCAAAGGCGCCCGGCTCCTTTTTCGTATCAAAGCCGTACAGCATAGCCTTCAAAAAAGCCGCAAGTGTACTCTTTCCCCAGCCGTTTGGCTGGTTTATGACATTGACTCCATCATTGAAATTGATATTAAGATCGGACAGCTTTCCGAAGTTGTTTATGTGACAAGCTATTAATTTCAATTTCTAAATCTCCTCCCCGCTAAGCGCCGATATACCACACCTGATGACCTCAGACTTCTGCTCCTCGGTCATATCTGAGCCAAGCACCATCCGTATGAACTCACCCTTAAGTGATGCATCCTTTTCGTATTCACTGTAATTGATGAGAAGTCTTGTCTCATCATACACCTTTTCATAATAGAAATATTCCTCGAACATATCCTTGAGGAAGTCTGTGTTTATCTCACAATCCACGTCCACCTCACCTACAAGCACGAACTTTACCATGCTTCTCGATGAATATTCACTGTCCGAAATGGCCTTTTCCATCTTCACAGCCACATCCTGTGTGGTCATGGCTCCTGTCACATCCACATACAGCGTGTAGAGGCTCCTGTACGCAAAAGGTACAAAGCTAAAACCTGCCGTGAGCTTCTCATCATCTATATCAAGCACCACAAAGCCCTTTTGTCCACACTCATCAAAGCCTCTTCCCTCTAAACAGCCGCTGTAGCAGTACATGCCACGGTTGTCAAGCTGTCCGCTCTGATACTCATGCACATGACCGAGTGCGAGATAATCAATGCCCTTATTCTTAAGGTCGCCTGTGGAAATCTCATCACCGAGCTGCCGTGTAGAGTGACAACGTTGTAATTGTCATTGTCGAGCACAAGAGAATTGTACATGGCAGCCTGGTTAGACTTGTCTATCTCAAGACCTGTTATTGTGATATTTCCATAGCTGTATGAGGTCCACTGATTAGAAAAAAGCTTAAGGTTGTCAGGGATTTCATCGAGCTTCGATATGAAATTGTCCGAGTCGTGATTACCCTTAAGATAATAGAAATCGATATCCGGATTTGACGTAATCGAATCCTTTACCAGATTTCTGGCAGTCGCTGACACATTTCTCGTGTCAAATAAATCGCCTGCTATGATAATCGCCTTTACCTCGTTATTTTTGGCGTACTCTATCATCCTTGAATATGTACGCAGTATTTCCATTTTTCTCTCTTTTGCCTGCTCCTTTGACAGATTCGAGGTCATCTTCGAATCCAGATGCAGGTCTGCACAGTGGATAATTTTCATTTTTCCAATTCCTCTTGATATATGAACGTTTATAAATCATTACAGACTACACATAGATTCATTACGCATAGCCTGGTTGCATCATTTACAGCCAATTCACAATTTCATAATCATTTAACAATTAAACGTGCTGACTGTCTGCAAGCTCAGGTGTACCTCTCATCTGAATGAGCGGGCCACCCTTCTTCTCCACATAGTCCTTAGTGATTGTAACCGTGCCGATATTGTCATCCTTTGGTATCTCATACATGATATCGAGCATGAAATCCTCTATAATCGCACGAAGGGCTCTGGCTCCGACCTTCTTCTCCTTTGCCATCTTGGCGATGGCATAAAGCGCATCGTCGTCGAACTCAAGCCTTACCTCATCCATCTCAAGAAGCTTCTGATACTGCTTGATTATGGCATTCTTTGGCTCCTTCAATATCTTTACAAGCATATCCTCGGTGAGCGCCTCAAGTGAGAACATGATAGGAAGTCGTCCGATAAACTCAGGAATCATTCCGAATTTGCGGATATCATCAACAGTTGCCTGCATGAGCAGGTTCTCATCCCCATCATACTTGTCCTTTAAATCAGCCTTGAAGCCTATAGAAGCCTCCTTGTTCAGGCGCTCCTTTATGATATCCTCAAGTCCCGGGAAAGCACCTCCGCATATAAAGAGAATATTTCTCGTGTCAACTGTGGTCATCGGAACCATGGCATTCTTGCTGCTGGCACCAACCGGCACCTCAACCTCTGAGCCCTCTAAAAGCTTAAGCATACCCTGCTGCACGGACTCTCCGCTCACATCACGCTGGTTGGCATTTCTCTTCTTTGCAAGCTTGTCTATCTCATCTATAAAAATGATACCGTGCTCAGCTCTCTCCACGTCATTATCTGCAGCCGCAAGAAGCTTACTTACCACACTTTCGATATCGTCACCGATATATCCGGCCTCAGTAAGTGATGTGGCATCTGTTATGGCAAGTGGCACATCTAAAAGCTTTGCAAGAGTCTTTACGAGATATGTCTTTCCTGAACCTGTAGGTCCGATCATGAGCATATTTGATTTCTCAATCTCCACGCCATCATATTTATTTGAAGCCTGCTTTGCAGTGGTATTCTCTTCCTGCGCCTTATGCTTATTGTCAGCCATGACACGCTTGTAGTGGTTGTACACTGCAACCGACATGACCTTCTTTGCATGCTCCTGACCTACCACATAATCATCAAGACTCGCCTTAATCCTATGAGGTGCAGGAATTGAGTGAATGTCAAGAATCGGCTCGACCTTTTTCTCTTCCTTTGGTTTTTTCTTCTTAAGCTTCTGGCTGTTTGGTATGCCTCCTGTCAGATCTGACAAATTTATCATGCTGATATTAGGCATATTGCCAAAATCCATATTGCTTATATTTCCCAGATTTCCGAGGTTGCCAAAATTACCGTTGCTCATGGAGTCAAAGGTCTTTTGCATACAATCGTTGCAGATGCACAGGTTCGGCTGGATATGTATCATCTTTCCTGCCACGCTCTCCGGTCTGCGGCAGATATAGCAGACATCCTCGTAGTCGTTTGACTTGTTATCGTTTGTATTATCTATGTTATTTGTAGTTTCTTCCTTATTATCCTGAATATTGTCAGGTACTTCCTTGAAATCATCATTATTCATAGGTAAATTACCGCCTTTGTATCATTTGGCTGCTTTATCAGCCATTTAACTATTATACACTACTGAATAAATGCGTGCAAGCAAGCTGAGGCGCTTTTGAAAAAAAGGACCGACAGATCAAAAGACCTGCCGGATCCATTTTCTTAATATCTATCCAATTATAACAGCTCCATAAGAAGCTTATTGACAACAGCAGGATTTGCCTTGCCCTTTGTAGCCTTCATAGTCTGACCTACGAGTGCTCCGATGGCTTTCTTCTTGCCATTGTGATAATCCTCCACAGCCTGTGGATTTGCATCGATGACAGCCTGGATTGTGGCTTTAAGCTCACCCTCATCATTCATGCTCTTAAGACCGTTCTCCTCGACATACTGCTCAGGATCGATATCATCCGAGAATATTTTCTCAAATACTTCCTTTGCAACAGATGAGTTGATTGTGCCTGCATCTACCAGATCTACAAGCTTTGCAAGGTTTACAGGTGAGAATTTTATCTCATCTGCATCCATCTCATTATCCTTTAACAGTCGCATTGTCTCAACCATCAGCCAGTTTGAAACCTTCTTCGGCTTGCCGCAGAGCTTTGTGGCAGCCTCAAATATGTCTGCCATATGCTTTGACTCTGTGAGAATCTTTGCATCATACTCAGGGATGTCGTATTCCTTCTTGTAGCGTGCAAGCTTCTGTGGACGAAGCTCAGGCTGCTTTGCCTTTATCTGTGCAATCCATTCATCGGATACGACGATTGGCACGAGGTCAGGCTCAGGGAAATATCTGTAGTCCTGTGCATCCTCTTTTGAACGCATGGCATGTGATGATTCCTTGTTGTCATCCCATCTACGTGTCTCCTGTACTACCTTTCTGCCCATCTCAAGAAGTTCTATCTGACGCTCACGCTCACCCTCGATGGCATGTGCGATAGCCTTGAAGGAGTTAAGGTTTTTCATCTCCGTACGTGTACCAAACTTCTTTGCGCCTACCTCTCTGACTGAGATGTTGACATCGGCACGCATTGAGCCCTCATTCAATTTACAGTCAGATGCTCCGAGATACTGGATGGTCTGACGCAGAGTCTCAAGGTATGCGATAACCTCCTCAGCGGAGCGCATATCAGGCTCTGACACTATCTCTATAAGAGGTACTCCGGAACGGTTGTAATCTACGATAGATACGTCCTCCCACTCGTCATGTACGAGCTTTCCGGCATCCTCCTCCATGTGGATTTCATGGATTCTGACGTTTTTCTTTCCGTTTGCTGTCTCAATCTCCACTGAACCGTTGCGGCAGATTGGCAGATAAAGCTGTGATATCTGATAGTTCTGTGGGTTATCTGGATAAAAATAGTTCTTTCTGTCAAATTTGCTGTACTGTGTGATAGTACAGTTGGTGGCAAGTCCTACTGCCACTGCGTACTCTACAACCTGCTTGTTTAAAACAGGAAGTGAGCCCGGCTGTCCTGTGCAGACAGGACATGTATGTGTATTTGGTGCGCCTCCGAAAGCTGTGGAGCAGGCGCAAAAGATCTTTGTTTTTGTAGCTAACTCTACATGGACCTCAAGTCCGATGACTGTCTCATAGTTTTTCATATCCTTTTTGCCTCCTTCCTACTGTGCACCGGCAGATTTATTGGTGTCTGCTGCATTTTTGTTACTGTATTCCTCCGCAATAGCACTGCGCTTAAGCTCTCTTGTTTTTTCAAAGCTGTAGGCTGCACGGATGATATTCTTCTCCTTAAAGCAGTCTCCGATGAGCTGTAATCCGATTGGAAGTCCGTTTTTGTCCATGCCGCACGGAAGCGATATTCCCGGAAGTCCTGCAAGGTTTACAGATATGGTGTAGATATCACCGAGGTACATCTGGATTGGATCACTTAAGCTCTCTCCAAGCTTTGGAGCTGTGGTTGGTGCTGCCGGTCCGAGTATTACATCATATTTGGCAAAGGCATCATCAAAGGCTTTTTTGATAAGTGCTTTTACTCTTAAGGCCTTTAAGTAATATGCATCATAATATCCTGATGAAAGCACGAAGGAGCCGAGCATGATTCTTCTCTTCACCTCAGGTCCAAAGCCCTCAGAACGCGATTTCTTGTACATATTGTGAAGGTCTGTGTACTCCTTTGTACGGTATCCGTATTTGACACCGTCGAATCTGGCAAGGTTTGAGCTTGCCTCAGCACAGGCGATTACATAGTATGCAGGAATGGCATACTCTACAAGTCCGAGGTCAAATTCTTCCACAACAGCACCTTTTTTCTTTAATTCATCTGCCGCTGCAAGGATTGCCGATTTCACCTCCGGGTCAAGTCCATCTCCGAGATAATCCTTTGGAATACCAATCTTCATACCCTTTACGTCATCGACAAGCGCCTCTGTAAACTTCAAATCGTCTCTGTTTACTGATGTCGAATCCTTCGTATCGTATGAAGCGATTGCCTCAAGTATAGTAGCACAGTCTGTGACATCCTTTGCGATAGGTCCAATCTGGTCAAGGGATGAGCCATAGGCAATGAGTCCATATCGTGAAACTGTGCCGTAGGTTGGCTTGATTCCTGTCACACCACAGAAGGAGCTTGGCTGTCTGATTGATCCGCCTGTATCTGAACCGAGTGCAAACGGCACCTCCTCTGCTGCAACTGCTGCACAGCTTCCTCCTGATGAACCGCCCGGTACGTGCCCTGTGTTCCATGGGTTTTTGGTTGCTCCAAAGGCAGATGTCTCTGTTGTGCTTCCCATGGCAAACTCATCCATGTTGGTTTTTCCAACGATGACACAGCCTGCATCCTCAAGGCGCTTAACAGCCTCCGCTGTGTAGGTCGGTATGAAATTGTAGAGTATCTTTGATGAACATGTGGTGAGAAGCCCTTCTGTACACATGTTATCCTTTATGGCTACAGGCACACCCGCAAGCGCTCCTTTTAGCTCTCCCGCATCAATTTTTGCCTGAACCTCTGCTGCTTTTTTAAGTGCACCCTCTTCGTCTATTGTGACAAAGCTGTTTATCTTTTCTTCTTTTGCTTTTATAGAAGCAATGGCAGCCTTTACAGCCTCTTCCACTGTAACTTCCTTTGCCTGTATTTTCTTGCCGAGTTCCACGGCAGTTAAAGACATTAAATCCATTTTTCTCCTCCTTGCCGTTACTCGCCGATTGTCTTTGGTACCTTGAATCCGCCGTCCTTCTTGACCGGTGCATTGGCAAGTGTAGCTTCACTTCCGTCACCGTTTGTGACAACATCATCTCTGAATACATTGTTTACAGGGAATACATGGCTCATTGGCTCAATTCCCGCAGTATCAAGCTCCTCAAGCTTATCGATATAATCAAGCATATCTGCTATCCTTCTTTGCACCTCTGCCTCCTCCGGTGAAGCTCAAGCTTTGCAAGGATTCCGACATACTCCATAGTCTCGTCAGAGATTACGTTTCTCATGACTCCGTCCTCGCCCATCACCTTTGTGGTAACAGCCTGCTGCTCAGGAGTCTCCTCCTCAGGCTCCTCGTCAAGTGCTGCACTTCTGACCTTTGCATATACCGCTTCATCGCATATACCCTGATTGTTGAAGCCTGCATGGCGTAAAGTACCCTCATAATCCATGCCTGCGGCAGCCATCACCTTGCCTGAATTTGGATTTTCAGTATCATGTCTGGCCCATACACGTCCTGCACCGACCTCATTGATGAAAAATCTGATGATAGCTGTGAGTGCCTCTGTCATATAACCGTTATTCCAAAAACGCTTTCCGATACAATAACCGATTTCAACCGACTCAACTCTCTCATCAGTTTTAATTGCACTTATAGTTCCGATAGGCTGCTCGAGATCATTAAGCTCAATAGCCCACTGATAAAAATCTTTTTCGTCATACTTAGATATCCATTCTTTTAAAATAGTCTCTGTAGTATCAACACTCTCATGCGCCGGCCATGTAAGATATTTTGTCACTTCCGGGTCATTCGCCCAGTTGTAAAACATGTTCTCGGCATCTTCTATTTCAAATCTTCGAAGAGTAAGCCGCTCTGTGGCGATTTCTCTTGTTCCTATATGATTCATACGATATCCTTTCTCTATTTCCTGATATTTTAATTTCTACTTGGGATTATACACACATGCCACTTCTCAGCCTTAAAGCGCACCCGCCATAATTGAATCCTGCATATCGGGGACTGCCAAAACTTGCATCCGGGTGCGCATCAACACCCTGCAGCGCATGGGTGCA
>ENA-OQCF01000199-OQCF01000199.1-human-gut-metagenome-genome-assembly--contig:-NODE-199-length-22998-cov-2.515281_pt1 | contig 22998 bp, 27 predicted proteins | sample MGYA00242756_ERZ504573 | MGnify/ENA primary metagenome ERZ504573 (study PRJEB26092, sample SAMD00036240) | human gut metagenome | host: Homo sapiens | study: EMG produced TPA metagenomics assembly of... | reverse complement strand
TTGCCCAGGATGGCTTTATGCTGTATGTGCCGAAAGGCGTGGTGGTGGACAAACCCATTCAACTGGTGAACATATTGCGTGCTGATGTTAATTTTATGGTGAACCGCCGTGTGCTGGTTGTGCTGGAAGAAGGTGCGCAGGCTCGTCTGTTGATTTGTGATCATGCCATGGATAATGTAAATTTCCTTTCTACTCAGGTTATTGAGGTCTTTGCAAAAGAAAATGCTACTTTCGATCTTTATGAACTGGAAGAAACCCATACCAGCACAGTGCGTTTCAGTAACCTCTATGTGAACCAGGAGGCAGACAGTAATGTGCTTTTGAATGGTATGACTTTGCATAACGGTACTACGCGTAATACAACTGAAGTAACTTTGGCCGGACGTGGAGCTGAGATCAATTTGTGTGGTATGGTCATTGCCGATAAGAATGAACAGGTGGACAATCATACTTTCATTGACCACAAGGTTGCTGATTGCACTAGTAATGAGCTGTTTAAATATGTATTGGATGATCAGGCGACAGGTGCGTTTGCCGGAAAAGTATTGGTACGTGAAGGAGCACAACATACTAATTCCCAACAAACCAACCGCAACCTCTGTGCTACTCGTGATGCCCATATGTACACTCAGCCGCAACTGGAAATTTATGCGGATGACGTAAAGTGCTCTCACGGAGCTACTGTCGGTCAGCTGGATGAAAATGCGTTGTTCTATATGCAGCAACGTGGTATCAGTCTGAAGGAAGCACGTTTATTGCTTATGTTTGCTTTTGTCAATGAAGTAATAGATACGATCCGCCTGGATGCATTGAAAGACCGTTTGCATCTGTTGGTGGAAAAACGTTTCCGTGGTGAATTGAATAAATGTCAGGGATGTGCGATATGTAAATAAGACGCCATGTACGATATACAAAAAATAAGAGAAGATTTTCCGATATTAGATCGGGAGGTGTATGGAAAGCCGCTTATTTATTTGGATAATGGGGCTACCACTCAGAAACCGCGCCAAGTGGTTGAAGCCATAACCGATGAATATTATTCGGTCAATGCCAATGTGCATCGTGGTGTGCATTTCCTGTCTCAGCAGGCTACCGAGTTGCATGAAGCTTCTCGTGAGACTGTACGTCGTTTTATCAATGCACGCAGTAGCAATGAAATCGTGTTTACACGGGGCACGACGGAGAGTATCAACCTGTTGGCTTCTTCTTTTGCCGACAGTCAGATGAAGGAAGGCGATGAAGTGATTGTTTCTGTCATGGAGCATCACAGCAATATTGTACCTTGGCAGTTACAGGCTGCGCGTAAAGGAATCGTGCTGAAAGTGATTCCCATGAATGACAGGGGAGAACTGTTGTTGGATGAATATGAGAAACTCTTTTCGGAACGGACCAAGCTGGTGAGTTTCGCTCATGTAAGTAATGTGTTGGGCACTGTCAATCCGGCGAAAGAGATGATTGCGACTGCCCATGCACACGGTGTTCCCGTTTTGATTGACGGGGCGCAGAGTGTTCCTCACATGAAAGTGGATGTTCAGGATTTGGATGCCGACTTTTTTGCTTTCAGCGGACATAAGATATATGGTCCTACCGGTGTGGGGGTGCTTTATGGAAAGGAAGAGTGGCTGGATAAGCTTCCACCTTACCAGGGGGGAGGCGAGATGATACAAAGTGTCAGCTTCGAGAAAACGACTTTTAATGAATTGCCGTTTAAGTTTGAAGCGGGAACTCCCGATTATATCGGCACTACCGCCTTGGCAAAAGCGTTGGATTATGTATCTGCCATTGGTATGGAGAACATTGCCGCCCATGAGCATGAACTGACCCTATATGCCATGCAGCGTCTGAAAGAAATAAACGGAATGCGTATCTTCGGAGAGGCTGAGCATAAGAGCAGTGTCATTTCTTTCTTGGTAGGAAATATTCATCATTTGGATATGGGTACGTTGCTTGACCGTCTGGGCATTGCCGTACGTACCGGGCATCATTGTGCTCAGCCTTTGATGATTCGTATGGGGATTGAGGGAACCGTGCGTGCTTCTTTCGGTTTGTATAATACCAAGGAGGAGATAGATATGCTGGCTGCCGGCATTGAGCGCGTCAGCAGGATGTTTTGATTTCTCCAAACGAAATAAGTCGCCTGCCATTGATAAACATTATATTAATGGCAGGCTTTTTTTGTATAACAAGAATCAGCGGAACTTCCCACAAGATTGGGAGAAACTTCTCACAAGATTTGCCGCATCTTGTAACAAGATATCAGGCATCCCGGTTTCTTGCGTCTTTTTATGTTCTTTTCTGTGGGCATATTTCTCTTCCGGTAGAAAATATGCCCCTCCCGAAGAATTGCCCCAAAAATCCTTCAGAAGTTTCAGCCTCTCCGCAAACTCCCTGTTCATGGGATTTCCGGCTGAAGGATTGGCTTTTAAAATTCTTCAGCCGGGTATTTATTCTTTCAGCCGGCATATACGTTTTTTCAGCTATGGCTGTGTACTTTCCGGCATCTTCGGAGTTTTCCCTATGTACCTGCGTGCTTTTCACCTTCCGGCCATTGGGCACGCTGAAGGATTTTTTTCAGTCTGAAAGATTTCGAGGTATCAATTCTTCAGCCGGAATGCCGATGAACAAAGCGTTTGCGGAGAGGCTGAAACTTCTGAAGGAAAAATAAGTGTTTTGCTATGTGTATATAAAGAAACAGGAGAAACAACGGGACGTATTAATAAAAGCTCTTGATGTTTTTTTAATATGTCCTGTTGTTTTTAAAAAAGGGGCAGATGTTTTGAAGTTTCCTGTTGTGAAGTGTGAACACATACGGATGTATAGGCTGAAGGATATATCATGTTGCAGCCGGAAGATATATAATCTTACACCTGTAACATGATATATGATAGATGAGGGTTTAAGTAAATTCCCGGTTGAAACCGTTGGCTGTTGTTACCTTAAACTTTGCCATTTTGAGGTTCTTTCATTACGGTGAATTTTATTCGGGTGTTACAATTGCATGTGTAAAATAGGATATGCTTTACCTTCTCCATCCAAATCTGACCTTTTATATATGTTAAATCCTATATGTTTATAAAAGCCGACAGCTTGAATATTCTGCTCATTCACATCGACTTTTGTTACTTGTAAATTATCGATGGCATAAGTAATTAATTTTTTCCCTACTCCTGTGCCTCGATAATTGTTGTCAATAAATAGCATTTCAAGATTTCCTTCTGCAATTCCCATAAACCCGATTAAGATTCCTTCTTGTTCAAATCCGAATAGATTGACATACTGGAAATATACCGGAAGTTGTCCCTTGTAATATATAAAATCTTCCTCTTTAAGAAAATCATGCGTACTCAATACAGCACTTTCCCAAATTTCCATCAAGCGTGGATAATCTGTAACTTTAATTTTTCTAATCATTATGGTTATTGTTATTTAATGTCGCAAAGTTAGGAATAAATATTCACTGAATCTATTTTTCATAAGTTTTGATGGCTGTAAAAGCAGGGGGCCGCATTCATCACGAGTGCAGCCCTCCTTGGTATTGTATTATTTATATTAAGGTAAAAAGAGAGAGTTTATTTGCCATAATCATCATATAACATCAGCAAATGTGACGAACTCCAACTGAAATGGGGAGCTTTTAACAATTCACCGGTGTGTGTGCCATAGTTTTCATGTATCGGTGCGCCTTCTTTCAAGCCTTGCAGACGGTCGAATACCTGGAGGGTGTATTCATCCGCCATCTTGTTATATCCATAATTGCGCAGGCCGCGGATAGCGAAGTAAGTCTGGTCCAACCAGATAGGACCGCGCCAGTAGCCACGAGGATTGTACTTCGGATTGTCTGCTGCCACTGTGGGGAAGGGAATGTATGTAGAGAACTTGGCTGTATCGGTCAGCAGGGGCAGCATGGCTTTTACCTGATCGGCCGTGGCAACTTTTGTCCATAAGGGGGTGTATGCTTCGCATCCCGGTTCCTGTATGAAGCTTCCGTCTTTTAAGCGGCGATCGAAGAAGAAACCTTTTTCTTTGTCGAAGAAATAATCGGCTACCTGGCTGCTGTAATCCGGACCATCGAAAGTTACTCCCAAAATACCGGCGAACTTTTTCAATAACTTGCATTCCAAAGCCAGATAGGCATTCAGGTCAACACTTTCCTGATCCATGCTCCATGCATCCTCCGCACCGTCATTTTTCAGCATCTTGGCATCATCGAAACGGATGGCGTTATCCATGCCGCTTTCCCATGCTGCCGCTTCCAGTGTACCATCGGTGGAACCGTATTCACACATACCGTTGCGGTTATGGTCACGCTTGTTGTACCACCATTTGTAGTATGCCATCAATTGCGGATACATTTCGCTGATGAATGCCGTATCATTGGTATGGGTGAATATTTCGTCTACAGCCCAGGATACGAGAGGAGGTTTGCTGTCGCGTGCATTGTTCTCGCAGGATCGGTGTAGATGCAGTCTATAATCATGCCGTCCGGTTGCTGGTAGTCAAACATGGCGCGGATGTTGTCTTTGGCAAGTTCAGGATCGAATTTTGCCAGGGCGGCAGAGAAACGCCAGGTGTCCCAAGCCCAGAATCCTACGAAGTAGTATGCGGCATGACTCGGAACAATTCCTTCGTGGAGCAATCCGCCACGGTGGGTACGCCAGTTGCTGATAAGTGTAACAACTGCTTTCACGGCGATACGGTCATACTCAGGTTTCATATCTTTGCGCAGAATCTTGGTGAGATAACCTTCCCAGCGTTCTTTGTTGGCTTTGAGCCCTTCCTGCGGATTGCTTAGAGCCAATTGTGCTTTCTGTAATCCGGCAGAAAGTTCTTTTTCTCCGGTATAGAAAGAAATGGCTACGTAGGTGTCGTGTTCGCTGCCATTGATTTTTGCCTGGTAATTATTGTCAGTGCCCTTTACGCTAACATCCGGGGTAAAAGTTAATGCTACAATCTCACCGGAGGGATGACGGGCGATGACGGTATTCTGGTCTGTTTGGACTTGTATCTCTTTTCCCCATTGGCTGGCAGTTAAGGAGAGTTCCTTTCCTGCATCGGAGTGAATGCGGAGCAATGCGGTAGAAGCATCTAAAAAATTCAAGCGTTGAATGATTTTACCTTCCTCTGAACTTGCCGAAAGATATAACTCTCCCGGGAAATAACAAGTGGAGTCCGGAGTGAATACTGCATTTGCATCATCGTTATAACCTACGGTGACAGCGGATTGCGCCATCCATTGGCGCCGGTTCATGTCCAGACTGAACGGACCGCAGAAACCGTTCACCCAGTGATCTTTTTGCGGAAGGGTAAATCCCATCCAGGAACCGGCGTCTGTAAACCATCCCCCGCAACGTGTCAGTGTATCGGGGGTATAGGCTATATCCAGTATGTTATTGAATTCATATCTTTTGCCTGTGGGGGTGTTCTCACCGGCAGGTGTGCAGGCCGTTGTGAGACCTGCGACTACTGCTGTGAGAAGAATGATTTTGGTAAATTTATATTTCATGTCATTTCGTTATTATTTTAAAACCATTTCTTATGCGCTTTTTCAGCGGCATCGTCTTGATTGCTCAAAGGTTGCATGGTAAAGCTGTATTGCCATTCGTGCGGAGTGATGGTATATTCCGGATGTACTTGCGCTCCCCAGGTATTATCTCCACCTACCCCCATATGACGGTGGTCGATGTTTAACCATATCATGTCTTTCTTCATAATACTTCCACCATGACGGCGTTCGGTATTGAATGCCACATAATCAATATCTTCCAACGGAAAATTCCATGCACTGACATTCAGCGGTTCTTCACCTGTGATTAACAGGCCTTCTCCTGCTTTATTGCGCAAGGCTACCCATCGTACATCGGTTTTGTTGCCGGTTTCCTGTGCACGGACATACGGATGGAATTGTTCCCATACTGTAGCGGTATAGAGCCCGATAGGATAACCCGTCTTGCGGTCTGCATAGTTTTCTTGTGGTCCGCGGCCCAGCCAGGTCATCACATCGTATTCTGCCGGAAGAATCATACGCATACCCAGACGTGGCATTTCAGGAAGGGATTTGTTGCCGGGTACAAAGTGCATACTTACTTTGACTGCTCCATTGGGTCGTACTTGATAGACGGTCTGCAAAGTTGATTCTTGTGCTTCCAGCTTATAATTTACAGTAACGGTTGCCAGTTGTTTGTTTGAATCTTCTTTCAGGTCGATGCTTTGCAATTGGGCGTTTTTACCTGCAAATTTCCAGATGCCGCAACGCTCCAGGTGGTTGTTGGCAACATCATTGTCGGTCAATGCACGCCAGAAATTGGGTTGCAATCCTTCTTTTATCAGATTCTTCCCGTTATATAAGAGTTCTGTCATTTCACCATCAGCAGTAGAGAATGCGATACGGAAGTTCTCTCCTGTCAAAGTAATGGCATCCGGAGTACGTTCGGTATTTACAGTTTTGTCTACTAGTTCCCGGGCAGTCCATGTAGCATTCAGCAGCCGTTCTCCTTCCGGATTCAGTTGCCATTGCTCCATGGCTACCTGATGTCCCTTCGGAACTAATGGGGCTTCCTTTTTGGTAAATGCTTCCAATTTCAGGAAGTATTCTTTTCCATCGTTAGGAATCAAGTTCATCGGGATAGTGATGAAGGCAGAAGAACGGGCGGCCATAACCGGGAAATCCATTTCACCGCTTTGTACAGCTTTTCCGTCTGTTTCTACAGTCCAGTGTAGTTTGTAATCTTCCAAACCGATAAAATCATGCCAGTTAGTCACTTTAATTTGCTTGGTGGTAAAGGCAACCGGCTCAAAATGAATATATTGATATACTTTTTTCACTTCCCAGATGTGCGGATGAAGTGAACGGTCGGCAGCTACCAATCCGTTGGCACAGAAGTTGGAGTCATTAGGAACACCCACGAAGCCATATCGCCTCCGTAAGCCCAAATCTTGTTTCCGTTCTTGTCTTTGATATCAAAAGTAGCATCTACCCAGTCCCATATGAAACCACCTTGCAACTGGTCATATTTATAAATCAAATCCCAATAGTCTTGCAGGTTACCTACACTGTTACCCATGGCGTGGGCATATTCACATAGAATCATCGGGCGTGCGTCGCGTTGGTTTACATGGCGGCGGAGCGCCCAGACACGTGCATACATCGGACAATAAATGTCAGATTTGGCATCATAACCACCTCCTTCATATTGTACAGGGCGGGTAGGATCGAACTTCTTGGTCCAGTCATATAACGTTTCAAAGTGTTTTCCGTAGCCGGACTCATTTCCCATTGACCAAGTGACAATGGCAGTGATATTGCGGTCCCTCAGCACCATGCGGCTCATGCGTTGCATAAACGGTACTTCCAATCGGGATTATTAGCCAGTGTGCCATCTTTATGCGCCTGCATACCATGGCTTTCAATGTTTGCTTCATCTACCAGATACAAACCGTATTCGTTACACAATGCATACCATTCATAGCGGTTGGGGTAATGGCAAGTGCGTACAGCATTCAGGTTGAATTGTTTCATCAACTGAATGTCTTTTATCATGCTCTCTACGGTGATGGTACGACCATGATGCGGATCGTGTTCATGGCGGTTTACTCCTTTAAACAATACGGCTACCCCATTTATCAGTTGCATGCCGTTACGCATTTCCACAGAACGGAAACCGAAAGGCTGTGTGAATGATTCCAAGGCTTTTCCTTGAGCATCGTAGGTGCTGACTACCAATGTATAAAGATTGGGTGTTTCGGCATTCCAAGCAATATGGCCGGGAACAAGTGTTTCTGAGCGAATAAAGTATCTGTAGCAGAAGTTATTTCCTTTTTATGCTGGTAAATTACATTGCCTTTGTCCATAACCTTCACTTCCACGGTTCCTCCCGGATGAGGCTTGTGGAGTGTGATATCCAGATTAAAATCTCCGTCTTTATAACCATTTGTCAGACCGGCTACCAGTTTGAAGTCTTGTACACGGCTTTGAGGACGGGCATAGAGATATACATCGCGTTCAATACCGCTATATTTCCAGTAATCCTGATCCTCCAGGTAGGAACCGTCACTATAACGGAAAACTTTAACGGCCAGTTTGTTCTTCCCGGCTTTTAAGAACGGAGTAATATTGAAATGAGCCGGAAGACGGCTGTCTTCACTGTATCCTGCCAATTCACCGTTTACCCAGCAATAAAAAGCGGACTCAACTCCTTCAAAATCAAGGAATATATCCATTCCTTTCCAATGGGCCGGTACGGTAAATTCACGTACGTATGCTCCTACCGGATTGTAATCGGTTGGAACATGAGGCGGATTGGCAGGGAAGGGGTAAGCTACGTCAGTATAGATGGGGGAGTCAAATCCTTGCAGTTCCCAGCTTCCCGGAACCTGTATGTCTTTCCAGCGTTTGGTGTTATACCCCATTTTATAAAAATCTGTCGGGCATTCCTCATTGTTTTTAGAGAATAAGAACTTCCAGGTTCCGTCTAGTGAAATGCGGCGTTCTGTAGCAGGGTTTACTGCAAAACGCTGGGCGGCAGGTAAAGCCTGTTGTTTCAGTGCATTGGCCTCATTCGTATAAGGAATGAAATGGGCATGGGCAGGTTCACGGTTTATTTCATTTATTTGTGGATTCTGCCAGGGCACATTTTCACCCCAGGCGGAAGCACAAACAAACAACAGTGTAAGAACAGTATGAAGAGAGTGTTTCATGGTTATTGTTATTTTAAATAGAACAGAAAAGAGTCACAAGAAAAGGTACGCTGAAGTCTACTACAAAGCCGTGAAATATAGAAACTACTACGAAGCTTTGACCGGAATAGCGGGTGATGATGGGTAATGTTGTATCCATCGTAGTGGCTCCTCCGGCAGAAATAGGGGCCAGATTGCCAAACCAGCGTACTAGCAACGGGGCAAAAAGCAAAGTGATAATCTCACGTGTGATATTGGATAATAATGCAATGGTTCCCAACTCCGGACCTTTATATTCTGTAATAAAGATACTGGATAGAGAGTAATAGCCGAAACCGGCACCTACTGCCATACAGTCTGTTACTGAGCGGTGCGAGAGAAACAGACTGACCACTGCGCATCCTGCCAGTGTTCCCAATATGGTCATGACCGGTAGAAAGATCAGGCGGGGGTTTAATGAACGGAAATTACGTAAAGTCTGCGGATCATTACCTACACTGACTCCTACACTGAACATTAACGCACACAAGGCGTAGAAACTTAGCTTACTTTGTGTAAAGTCGTATGGAATAAGGTGATATACCCCACAAAGAGCTCCCAGTACAAAGAATCCGACGATAATCAAACTTCCTTTCATACTTGTCCCTCCTTATTTCTTTTGTAAAGTACATACCATAAAGCCCATGCTGCTGTAACACTGCCCAGCACTGCTGCCAAGGTGATGACAATGGCTTCCAACCCTATAGTGTGCAGACCATTGATAATTTTCTGATTGCCGCCTACATCTATACCCAATAAAAAGAGTAGCAACCAAATAAGAACGGTGATGACTTTGTGTATTCCTGAAAGCTTCTGCTTGCGAAGCAGGAAGCCGAGGAGCATTCCCGTGAGCATTAATCCAATAATTGTAAACATATCTATGTCGTTTTATTTATAGGCAAAGATACTTCATTTTTAGATTACAAGGCGGTATCACTGTAGCGAAAACCGCCTTGTTGCCTAATTATATCTAACCAAAAAGAAAATACTTATTTTAAGGCATCATTAGCATTCAGCTCTGTAAGAGGAGTGGGGTAGAATGAGTTTTTGTCTTCATTGAAGCCTGTTCTTCCGGCAGCTTGCAGGGCTGAGGACAGTTTGCCCCAACGGCGGAGATCATACCAACGATAGTTCTCAAGAGGGAATTCAATCATGCGCTCGTGTTCAATTTGCGCGCGGACTGCTTCTTGAGAAGTACCTGTCATGGGTGGCATATCCCCGTGAACGCTTCTTACTTCATTGATTAAAGGAATAGCTTGTTCGGGATGTCCCTGTTCATTCAATGCTTCGGCTTTCATTAACAGTACGTTGGCATAACGCATCAAAGGAACATTGATCGCAGAATAGTTTTGGTTTAAACCTTCATAGGTCGAAGGCATGAATTTACGGAAGGCTACGCGTTCTTTGTTGTCGAACCAGTCATTATAGTCGTAGCCATAGACACGTCCGTTACCATCGTTATAATAGTCACAATTAAAAAATAATGTTGCATACATACGCGAGTCATAACGTCCTGTAGTAGCCGTTTCCCCTTCTTTTTTGAATTCACTAATCAATGTTTGACTGGGAAGAATCTCATCCCATCCCCCAAGTTCGGAAACACCGATCCATCGATGGAACTGAGTACGATAAGTAGCTCCGTTTGCAGAACTCATAGAGAATTGAATTTCAAAAATCGATTCTTTACTGTTCTTATTATCCCCGCTGAACATAGTGCTGAAATTATTAACCAGTTCATATCCTTTTACTTGGTTGAATGCTTCTATAGCACTGGCCAGATAAGAGTCTTTGTTGGTTGCCTCTTCATAGGCGCGTGTCAGATAGGCGAAACCAAGATATGCATAAGCAGAACCGCTTGTGGCACGGCCTACATTATCAGCGTCACGTGTTGCAGGCAGACTGGTTGCACGTTTCAAGTCTTCAATGATGAAATTCCATGCATCCTCACGGGAAGAAAGGGGCTTGCTTAATTCAGTCGGGTCAGTGATATATTTATCACGAACTATGATTTCTTTCCAGTTCAATAAAAGTTGCATGTGGTAATAAGCGCGGATAAAGTAGCCTTCATTGACCAATTGTTCGCGTGTTGCTGCGTCTATATTCTCATCGGGTATTTCTGCGGTTTTTTCAATTACCTGATTAGCAAAACTGATGCCTTTATAGTAGCATTGCCAGTAATAACTGAACTGAGAGTTACCATTGGTGTAGGTATAGTTGCCTAATTCCACCCAGTTCGGGTAATTCAGAGCATCGCTTCCTAATTGGATAATATCTTCACGATAGGCTTCTACCGGCCATTTGATTTCCGGGAAAGACCACATGTCACCCGAATAAGTCATCAGGTAAAGTTGGGAGTATGCGGCGGCAAGTCCGGCTTCAGCATCAGACTGGTTACGCCAAAAACTGCTTGATGTCAACTGGTCAGGAGATTCTACCGTGAGATAATCGTCACAAGCGCTAAATAAACTTGCAATGCAGATACTTGCTATGTATAATAGTTTCTTCATTTTCTTATTACTTTAAAGGATTAGAATGTAAGTTGAGCTCCAACGGTGAATGAACGGGTAAACGGATAAATCAATTTATCAACACCGGTATTCAACACACTGGCACGAGAGAATTCAGGATCTATACCATCATAGCCTGTGATAGTGAACAAGTTTTCACCACTTACATAGAAACGCAGTTTCTCAATATAGAATTTCTGCATGAGTGATTTGGGCAAAGTATAACCTAACTGTGCCTGACGCAGACGGACAAAATCACCGTTTTCAAGGAATCTGTCTGATTCTTTCATGTTGCCGTTCGGATCTTGATATACTGCGCGGGGAACATCCGTATTTCTATTGTCAGGAGTCCATGCATTCAATGTAGACTTCAGCATATTTGATTTAGAGTTCATACCTTCATAGAAATATTTGTTTCCGTTATACAATTTGAAGTTCCATGCGCTGCCAAGTACGATTGAAAGGTCAAATCCTTTATAGCCGAATGACAGATTTAAGTTCGCTTCCAATGTCGGGATACCTGAGCCACAGTATTCTTTGTCACCGGCGTCTATGCTTCCATTACCATCTAAATCTTTAAAACGGATATCACCCGGTTGGGCATTAGGCTGTAATAATTGTCCATCCTTGTTTACATGGGCATTTACTTCATCCATACTTTGGAAGATACCGTCTGTTCTATAAAGATAGAATGCACCGATAGGTTTGCCCACTCTGGTTTCTGTCGGGAAATGCTCCGTTCCATATTTCAATCCTTCACCCTGAAGAACTTGGTCTGCATCTGACAATTCAACCACTTTATTTTTGGTGGTACTCATATTGAAACCGATATTGTAATCAAAGTCTTTTATAGCATCTCCCCAGTTTAATTCAAGTTCGAAACCGGTATTGCGTATCTTTCCGACATTCAGGGTGGGGTTAGTCATACCTGCTGAAGGAGGTAGAACTTTTGTTATCAACAGATCTTCTGTTTGGTTATAGTAGTAGTTTAATGTACCGGTTAATTTGCTGTTAAAGAAGCCGAAATCGAAACCAATATTTTTGGTATCCGTTGTTTCCCATTTCAAAGAACGGTTTTCCAATCCGCGAGCGATGCTTCCTGCCCATGCGTTATCACCGTTGCCTTTCACGTATCCTTGATACATTTCATTGTATGTACTAATCAGCGCAAGGAAGTCATAATATCCCAAAGCATTTTCATTACCCAAACGTCCCCAACTGACACGGAACTTCAAATTATTCAATGCAATGTCTTTCGGGAAGAATTCTTCCTGACTGATTCTCCAGCCTAATGCCACTGATGGGAAGCAACCCCAACGGTTGTCTTTACCAAACTTGGATGAACCGTCATAACGTACAGTTGCCTGTACCAGGTAGCGGTCATTATAATTATAGTTCAGTCGGCCGAAGAAAGAGGCGCGGTTATATTTCCATTTTGTTCCGCTACCATCAAATGTGCCACCTGCTCCTGCACCTACAGTTGAGAAAGATGGATCAAGAATCCGCCTGGAATTTCACTGGTTACCAATTTTCCGTCTTCTACTTTATAAACAGTGGTTTTACCTTCTACCCCAACAGAATTCCATGTATATTTGCGGGCAGTCATGGAAGTACCTGCCATTGCATTGACGTTGTGTTTTCCAAATGTCTTATTAAAACTTAATACATTTTCCCATACATGTTCCTCCCAGTATCCTGTGGTTTCGCTATGATAAGGATAGTCACGTTTGGCTTTTGGGTCGCAACATAGGCCGGAGTATGATAAGTCTGACGTTGGTGCTCACCTCTGTATGCATAGCTTGTCTTGAAATTCAGCCATGGGGTGAAGTTCATGGTCAAGGCAACATTGGCTGTGGTATGATATTTTTTTGTCGGTAGATTTTTCATAATGCTGGTACAGCCATAACATTACGGTTACTGGGCAGATCGTCAAAGTCACTTAAGCCGAAGCCATACTCTCTTGTATCATCATAGATAGGAACAAGCGGAGAAATCATGTACATTTCTTTAATGGAATATTCGGGTTGTTTGCTATCCGTAAATTTGAAAGCGATGTTAGCATCAATATCAAATATATATTTGCTCATGTGGAGTTTCAAACGTGCATTATCTTGACGGTAATTGTTACCTAAGAAAATACCTTTTTCGTCAGCATGGTTATATGAAAGTGAATATTGAGCATTTTCAGAACCGCCACGGATACTGAACATATAGTTTTGTGAAACACCACCTCTTAGCATGGCATCCTGCCAGTCTGTATCTATTCCTGTGTTTTTATTTACAAATGCGGGCATAGTAACCTCTGTATCATCTGGATACTGGTTCATGTAGTTCTGATACATTTGTTTATGAACACTTTTGTATTCTTCGGCATTTAGCAGTTCCAGCTTTTTGGCTACGTTTGTAAAGCTTACATAAGTGCTGAAATCAATTTTCATGTCACCCTTTTTACCGTTTTTGGTAGTTACGATAATGACACCATTTGCAGCAACCGAACCATAGATGGCAGCGGCTGCACCATCTTTCAGTACTTCCATTGACTGAATATCTTGCGGATTCACATTTTCAATATCACCGGGAAAACCATCAATGATATAAAGAGGTTGATTGTCACCAAACGTTTTGACACCACGGATTTTAACCTGCACACCTGCACCGGCATTACCACCAGCCTTCATAATGTTTACACCTGCAATCTTACCTTGCAATGCTTCTGCAGGGTTGGTTGTGGTGCGCTTTACCAAATCGTCTACATCTACTGAGGAAATAGCACCGGTCATATCACTTTTCTTCATGGTCCCATAGCCCACCACTACAACTTCATCCAGCATCTCAGTATCTTCTTTCAAAGTCACCCGGATGTTGGTCTTTCCGTTTACAGGGACTTCTTGTGTTGCATAGCCCACATAAGAAATAATAATAGTGGCTTTGGGGGATACGCTTAATGCAAAGTTACCGTCAAAGTCTGTGATGACCCCGTTGGTTGTACCTTTCTCTACTACACTGGCACCAATAATAGGTTCGTTGGCAGCATCGGTAACCAGACCAGTCAGTTGAATCGTCTGTGCTAATGTACCGAAAGGAGTCATAAAAGCAAAGAGTAGAATCAATAGCATGATTCTTTCCTTGAAATAATTCTTTTTACTCATGTGAATAAATTTTAAGGTTAATAATTGTTTTTCACATCGCTAAGTAATAGGTTGTATGTGCAAATTCCTAATTATTATACCCTACAAATGAACTACAATGAATAAAAAAAACTCTTTTTTTTAATCTACAAATATAAATGTAATATATTGATATATAGTGATCTATATAAAGAAATAATATCTACAAAATGCTGTTTGATAAAAACTATAAAAATATAGGTTCTTTAAATATTTTGTAGATAGTCTGTCAAGTCATCCTCCGAAGATAAGTTTAGAGATTTACGTAAACGATATCGATTCATGTTGATTGTTTTGGGAACATTTCCTGTGAGCATCGAGATTTCTTTGGTAGATAGATTTACCCGTAATAAAGTAGCTAGATATCTTTCTCCTTGTGTTAAATTGGGATGCCGTTCGGATAGCCGTTGAAGAAACTCCTGGTTCTTTTCTTCAACATTCATCAGCAAGGTGCTGTTCGTCTTATCTCCATTCTGATATTGGCTGATGAAGCATTGACTTTCTTCAGATGAGGTATCAATGCCTGTTGGTCCATCTTATATCCTTGCTTTATCATTTCTCTGATTTTCTCCAGCATTTCATTGCGGCTATGCAGGAATACAGCAAAACTGGTAGCTTCCTGACGACTGTTGTATAATGCGCTTTGTACAGATTTTAATTCGAGTTCTTGCTGTCGTACTTTAAGTTCTGCCAATTCGTGTTCCGATTGCTCCAGATTATAGCGGGTAACCATTAACTGCATATTCTTTTTGCGTTTATACCATTGGTATAGAAATATACTGAGTACTATCAATGAGATGAATATGATTACTAGTACAAACAGGTTCCGTTTCAGCAGTTCTATTTCATAAGCTTGCTCTCTTAGTTCTGCTTTCCTTTGTTTGGTTTTGATATTGTTTATGGGAAATTTCCTGTTCTACGATGCTGTAATTTACTTCCACTTTGCAATTCTTTGCTAAGGGTATATAGTTGTATCAGCATTTATAAGCGTTTTTATGGTCTCCAAGGGCATCGTATACCCAAGATAAATATTCGTAATTATCACAAATCAGTTCTTTGGCACTGATGGAAGAAGCGACCTCGTATGCTCTTTGTAAAGCCATCAAGGCATTGTTATATTGTTTTGCATAGAAGTATTGTTTTCCCATATTGTTATAGTTTTCCCCTAATGACCATTGAGAATTCAAGTTCTTGTTGATGACAATGGCCTCATTAATTAAACTTAGCTTTTCATTAAAATCACCCTCATATAAACATAGATTATTCAAATTGGCGGATATCCCTCTTAAATTTTTCTGACTGCGGTTTATTATAAGGGCTTGTTTGAGGAATTGTTCAGCTGTGTTGAACTCATTCATGGAATAATGGATGATGCCACGATCATTGTAGCATAGTGCGATAGAAATGGATCTCCGATGGATTTAAAGATTGAGATGGCTTTCTCATTCATTTCGATCGCTTTGTTATAGTCGGTCAGTTTACAATAGAGTGCTCCTATCAGTGCGTAAATTTGTCCATTCAGCTCTTTATTGGCAGGAGTTGCATACTCCAATTGCGTCATATAGATTTTTGATGCTCACATCAATTGCCTAATAGCTTTTCTGCCTGACTGTAATAGAACATTGCTTCGGCTTTTTGATCATTTTGCCTTTCTTCAGGAAACAATTCAATAACCTTGGCAGCATAGTAACTGGCCTGCTTCGGATTATTGTATAAGGCTTCAACCGACTTTTTAATCAGTGCCTCGGCTTCTTGTTGTTTATTACGGGCATTAGCCCATGAGAGATTCAGCAGGCAAAGGAGAATATATACAAGTAGGTTGTTTTTCATAATCAAGCGTATTTTTGCAAAAATAGTGATTTTCTTTGTAAAAAGACACTCTTGTTTCTCTTTTAAAAGAATATCTTTGCAAGCAACAATAAAGATGAGCTATGTTATTACCTTATTTGAATAAAGATCTGATAGAGGCCGGTTGTGATGAGGCGGGCAGGGGATGTCTGGCAGGATCTGTATATGCAGCAGCTGTTATTTTACCTGTAGATTTTAAGAATGAATTGCTGAATGATTCCAAGCAACTGACGGAGCATCAGCGTTATGCGCTGCGAGAGATTGTGGAAAGAGAAGCATTGGCATGGGCTGTAGGTGTAGTGACTCCTGAAGAGATAGACGAGATAAATATCCTTAATGCGTCTTTTCTGGCAATGCATCGTGCTGTGGATCAATTGAAAATTCGTCCCCAACATTTGTTGATTGATGGGAATCGTTTTAAAAAGTATCAGGATTTGCCGCATACTACTGTGGTAAAAGGAGATGGAAAATATCTTTCTATTGCCGCTGCATCTATTCTGGCGAAAACCTATCGTGATGATATATGAATGAACTGCATAAAGAATATCCTTTTTATGATTGGAATAGTAATAAAGGTTATCCTACTAAAAAGCATCGTGCGGCTATCCGTGAACATGGAACAACGCCATATCATCGGATGACTTTTAATTTGTTGGGAACAGATCCCCAATTAGAGATTCCTTTCTAATTTGAAGAATATATAGGAGGATGGGATAACTTCTTTACATTTCATTCTACTTGGTTGAAAATAAAGCGAAGAATCTGTTTGATTCATATGAGTAGTAACAGATTCTTCGTTTCACTTTTTTACAATGGTCTTATTCAGCATATCAATATTTTCCCCGTTGATAAGAGCGATGTCCATAAATAGTGATTATCACAAAACAGATAAATGGCAGGATAAATGAAACATTTACGGCTGGCATATTCCAAATGGTATTCATATCAATAATACTTGCTTGTAAAGGAGGAAGTACGGAACCTCCTAAAATAGCCATAATCAGCCGGCTGCTCCAAACTTTGCATCATCTCCCAATCCGGTAAGCGCTATGCCATAGATCGTGGGGAACATTAATGACATACAGGCTGAAACAGCTACCAGGCAGTACATACCCCAGATATCCTGGAAGAAGATGACTCCGGCGGTGAAGCAGCAACCCGCAATGGCAAGTATGGCCAATAATTTACCTGGATTGAGGTAGCGCAAGATGAAGGTACAGATAAAACGGCTGATACAGAAAATAACCATCGCAATGATATTATATTCTTGTGATAGTACTTCGGCAGCTTTTTCCTCCATACCTTGTGACATGAACAGGCGTGTGCCGTATTGGATGATGAAGGTCCAACACATAATCTGCGCACTACATAGAAGAATTGTGCCACCACTCCTTCGCGGTAATGATGGATGGAGAAGATACGCTTCAGTGTGGGACCGAAATTGATACTGTGAGACTGGTCACCATTTTTGGGCATTTGGGTAAAACGTATCACTAGAAGCATAACTAATATGACTATTCCGATAGTGAGATAAGGAGCGATCAGTACGGACAGGTCCGCATCTCTTACCATTGCAAATTCTGCCGGGTTTAGTTGGGCTCGTTCTGCCGTATCCATCGGATTTAGTTTCGCCTGGATAAAGTTCATGCTACATACATTCCCAGTAAAGAGCCCATAGGGTTAAACGATTGTGCCAGATTGAGACGTCGGGTAGCGGTAGCTTCTGTTCCCATGGACAAGATGTAAGGGTTGGAACTGGTTTCGAGGAAGGAGAGTCCGCAGGTCAGAATAAAATAAGCTAATAAGAACGGATAGTAGCTGCCTGTCATTTTAGCGGGAAAGAATAATAAGGCTCCTACGGCATAAAGTCCCAATCCCAGCAGGATACCGGCTTTATAAGAGTATTTACGGATAAACATAGCTGCCGGAAAAGCCATGGCGAAATATCCGCCATAGAAGGCAACTTGCACCAATGCGCCATCGGTGACACTCATCCGGAAGATTTTAGAGAATGCTTTTACCATCGGATTGGTGATATCATTGGCGAATCCCCACAGGGCGAAGCAGCAGGTGACTAATATAAACGGTAGTACGTAGCTGACTCCATCTTTGTACAGGATGGGTTGATCTGTATCTTTCATTTCTTAAATTAAAGATTGAGAATTAAAAATTAAGAAATGAGAATTGAAAACAAAAAGGAGAGGCATATAACCTTTTCTCTGTTTTTAATTTTCAATTCTCAATTTATTAACTATTTATAAATGGGTCCGTAAGTTGAGCAAGCTCTGTAGTCGGAACCTTCCTTATCCATACCGAAGGCATTCCATGATGCCGGGCGGAAAATCTTGTCGTCTTCTACATTATGCATACAAACAGGAATACGTAGCATAGATGCCAGAGTTATTAAATCCTGTCCGATGTGTCCATAGCTGATGGCGCCGTGGTTGGCTCCCCAGTTGTTCATTACCGAATAGACATCACGGAATGCAGGTTTGTCGCATAGGCGGGGTACAAACCAAGTAGTAGGCCATGTGGGGTCTGTCCGCATGTTCAGTACCTGATGGATTTCCGGATCAATATCTACTGTCCAGCCTTCTGCCAGTTGCAATACTGGGCCTAAGCCTTTTACCAGATTAAGACGCATCATGGTGACAGGCATACCGCCTTTAGACAAGAAATTGGAAGAGAAACCGCCTCCACGGAAATAGTCGCGATCTGCCGGATACCAGGTTGTAGCTTTCAGACAAGCTTCGACATCGGCTTCAGTCATTTCCCAGTTGGGCTTCATGCAGGGCTCTCCCGCTTCATTATGGCTCTCACCGGTAGCGTCCAGAGTGGTTGCACCAGAGTTGATAAGATGGATGATACCGTTTTTAGCCATTCCGGTAAGTTCTTTGCCGGTGACACGTTTTACTGCTTCGGGGCTCCAGTAAGTACGGATGTCGGAGAACATCTGTCCACAGCCACTCAGCAGGTGACCGAATAACATGGCAACACCATTGCAAGCATCATTTTCGGTAGCCAGAACGTATGCTTCGCGAATGCCGTTCCAGTCGAAAGTGGTGTTGAGCAGTGCTTCACTGAAGTCACCGTTTGGTTTCCAGTCAGTCCATTGGCGTTGCCCCTGGAAGCCGGCTGCGATGGCATTATGGCCGATAGCTTCTTCTTTGAATCCCATTTCAAGCAATTTCGGGTTGCCGACCATCAAGTCACGCATGATGATAGTCATTTTTACAATAAATTCCCAGTCGGCATCCTTCTCTTCACGGGTTTTGCGCTTTTCGGGACGGTTCTTAAAGTCTTCCCCTTCGTTGGGCTTGCAATATTTTTCAGTCCAGGCCATTGCTTGGCATATTCTTCATGGTCATAGATTCCTTCTTCCATACGGCGCAGGATCTCAGTTTCGTCCACGCTTTCATTACGTATTCCCAGATATTCCTGGAAAAAGTCAGGATCGACAATAGAGCCGGCGATACCCATGCAGACACTACCGAAAGAAAGATAGCTTTTTCCGCGCATATTGGCTACAGCCATGGCGGCACGGGCGAAACGCAATAGTTTTTCTGCTACATCGGCCGGAATCGTGTTGTCATCCAAATCTTGTACATCGTGTCCGTAAATACCGAATGCAGGCAGCCCTTTCTGTGCGTGCCCGGCTAATACGGCAGCCAGATAAACGGCTCCCGGACGCTCTGTGCCGTTGAATCCCCAGACTGCTTTCGGCCAGTGCGGGTGCATATCCATTGTTTCGGAGCCATAGCACCAGCAACTGGTTACGGTAATGGTGGCACCTACTCCTTCGCGTTCGAATTTCTCGGCACAAGCGGCGCTTTCGGCTACACGACCGATGGTGCTGTCTGCTATTACACATTCCACGGGGCTTCCGTCACCGTTTTTCAAGTTGGATGAAATCAGTTCGGCAACAGCTTTTGCCAGGTTCATAGTCTTGTCTTCAAGGCTTTCGCGGACACCACCCTGGCGGCCGTCGATAGTGGGACGAATCCCGATTTTAGGATACTTTTTCATGATATACATAGGTTTTAGTTGTTAAATTGAATTTCTTAAATGGACTTCGGTAGGGAGATAAGTTCTTATTTCCTGTCCGGTTAGTACAAATTCTGCGGCTTTCCGCCCCAGCTCTTCCCAGTTGATACTGAGTACCGTAATCCCTTGGTCTATTACCTCGTAGGCAGGAGTGTCATTGTAGGCTATCAGTCCGAAATCTTCTCCGCATTTCAGCCCGGTTGTCCGGCTTTGCTTGATTATATTGACTACCTCTATCTGACGGATTGCAATGTATACTTCTCCTTTACGGACTTGTATCCGGTCTGTATTTTCCACAATGGCTGAATCAATGTGATAATCCTGACAGAAACAATTGAAATACTGACAACTGCTACGGGGGTGTTTGATGTCTTCGGGAAATAAAAGTACTAGTCTCTGATATTTTCTCAGATGTTCTTTCAATGCGGCCAATGCATGATAAAAGGAATCGTCAAAATCCTGACATACGTATGAATAATCCTTTTTATCGAACTTCCCGAAATCCAACAGCAGCAACTTAGACGAATCTATTTTGTAAAGATGGGGGGATAGTTTCTCATTGTCGAAGTTCATCACAATGTATTTATTGTATCTGCCTATTGATTCACGTAAGATGGTATTGAAAAGTCGTTCATTATATTGATGAAACAATAAATCTACTTTGTAGTTGATGGATAGTTTTTTGATAAAACTATTATATAACGAGTATTTAAAGGGAGAATATTCGTCCAGCAGAAGCAGAATGTTTGTAAGCTTGTTGGTAACGTAGTAACCTTTTCCCGGAGTAGAGTCTATTATTCCCCGGTCTTTTAAATCAATGAATGCTTTGAACACCGTATCCCGCGACACTTGATACTCACGGCTCAGTTTGTTGATGGACGGTAATGTGCAGTCCGATTTATATTTGCCCATGGAAATCTCCTGACTGAGTAAATCAGCCAGTTGTTTCACTTTAGTGGTCTGCTGTCCAAAGGTAACTTTCATGAACTGTTTAAGGTTTTACGCGGACAATGCAAACTGTGCTGAACTGTCCCGATGCAAAGGAATGCAATTTATTCATAAACAGCAAGATGAAAAGGTATGTTTTATAACACAAGAATCGAAGCTCTATATCGATTTCCGGAAGAATGTGTAGTACGTACTAATCAAATAATATAATTAGAGTATTTGCCGAAGTATATTAACCGCATTACAGAACAAAGGGAGGGAGTCGTGTCTTGCCGGTGCGCCGGATATTGTTTTGCTGGTTTGTGAAATGATTGCCGGGCGTATGAATGCAAAATTGACTCGGGATATGGAATTTAAAGACGGACTGCATTTTATCATCGAACTTCCTCTATAAAAAATAGGTGAAACATTATTCATTGACAGGGCTTTTTTGTACCTTTGCACCCGGAAAAAGCAAGGATAAACTTTAAACAAAATAAGATTATGAGTAAAAAAGCCCTTTTAATGATTCTTGATGGTTGGGGTATCGGCGATCAAGGTAAAGACGATGTAATCTTTAACACTCCCACTCCTTACTGGGATTCTCTGTTGGCAAACTATCCGCACTCTGAATTGCAGGCTAGCGGTGAGAACGTTGGTTTGCCCGACGGACAGATGGGTAACTCCGAAGTAGGACACTTGAATATCGGTGCAGGACGTATCGTTTATCAGGATTTGGTAAAGATTAACCGTGCATGTGCCGACAACAGCATAATGAAGAATCCCGAGATTGTTTCCGCTTTCTCTTACGCAAAGGAAAATGGCAAGAACATCCACTTTATGGGATTGACTTCAAACGGTGGTGTACACAGTTCATTCGATCATTTGTTCAAACTTTGCGATATCTCTAAAGAATATGGCATTGAAAATACATTTATCCACTGCTTTATGGATGGTCGTGACACAGACCCGAAGAGTGGTAAAGGCTTTATCGAACAACTGACTGCGCACTGTGAAAAATCAGCCGGTAAAATCGCTTCTATCGTTGGTCGCTTCTATGCTATGGATCGTGACAAGCGTTGGGAACGTGTGAAAGAAGCATACGACCTGTTGGTTGAAGGTAAAGGAAAGCAAGCCACCGATATGGTTCAGGCTATGCAGGAATCATACGATGAAGGTGTTACAGATGAATTCATCAAACCGATCAATAATTCTACCGTAGACGGTACCATCAAAGAAGGTGATGTGGTTATCTTCTTCAACTACCGTAACGACCGTGCCAAGGAATTGACTGTTGTGCTGACTCAACAGGATATGCCGGAACAAGGTATGCATACTATTCCGGGCTTGCAGTTTTATTGCATGACTCCGTATGATGCGTCTTTCAAGGGTGTTCATATTCTGTTCGACAAGGAAAATGTTCAAAATACGTTGGGTGAATATCTGGCTGCTAACGGTAAGACTCAGTTACACATTGCAGAAACGGAAAAGTATGCTCACGTGACTTTCTTCTTCAATGGTGGTCGTGAAACTCCGTATGATGCCGAAGAGCGTATCTTGGTTCCATCTCCGAAAGTGGCTACTTACGACTTGAAGCCTGAGATGAGTGCTTATGAAGTGAAGGATAAATTGGTAGAAGCCATCAAAGACCCAGAAATTCGATTTCATTGTCGTGAATTACGCTAATGGTGATATGGTAGGTCATACAGGTATCTATGACGCTATTGAAAAAGCAGTGAAGGCTATTGACGAGTGCGTGAAAGATACAGTGGAAGCTGACCAATACTAATGAT